>LULX01000057.1_pt1 | contig 93370 bp, 79 predicted proteins | sample 729511 | NCBI WGS metagenome assembly LULX01 (sample SAMN03860278, study PRJNA289734) | marine metagenome | biome: seawater column; feature: ocean; material: water; isolation source: Red Sea water column Station 91 - depth 500m | place: Saudi Arabia: Red Sea | collected 2011-10-15 | depth 500 m
TCGTTTTTTATCGGCCGCGATGTGGAGTACCTCAAGGCGCCCTCGGACGCATTGAAGGTTTCGGCTTTTTCCGGCTGGGCAAATCTTGACCTGGTCTATACCCCCCGGTTTGACGCTGATCGTTTCATCGACGGTCGCCGTCTCTCTTTCTTCAACACGGGGCGAGGGCGGCTGACCGGGCGCGATGCGGTTGTACTGGCGGAGCGCCCGGCAGAGGTGTTCGAAGACGACGAGTGGGCCGCCCGGCTGTACCGTAACCTTGGCGCCTACGAGGTCGCGCTCTACGGCTACGACGGCTTCTGGAAGAGTCCGGCCGGGGCTGAGCCGGCCAGCGGCAGGGCCACGTTTCCTCCGCTGTCGGTGTTCGGCGCGAGCCTGCGCGGACCGGTGGGAGCGGGCATCGGCAACGTCGAACTGGGCTACTATGACTCCCGTGCCGACCGTGATGGCGACGATCCTACGGTGCGCAACAGCGAGCTGCGCCTGCTGCTCGGCTATGAACAGGAGATCGCCCGTAACCTGACCCTGGGTCTGCAGTACTATCTGGAGCGCATGGGCGAGTTTGAGGCCTACCGGCGGACCTTGCCGTCCGGTACCCCGGTGCGGGACGAAAATCGCCACGTCCTCACCCAGCGGCTGACCTGGCTGACACACAGCCAGAATCTGGAGTGGTCGTTGTTCCTGTTTTACTCGCCCTCGGACCAGGACGCCTACCTGCGCCCCCGGGTGGGCTATCAGGTTGATGACCATCTGTCTGTCGAGGCTGGGGGAAACCTGTTTTTCGGCGCCCGGGAGGAAACCTTCTTTGGTCAGTTTCAGGATAACAATAACCTGTACCTGGGAGTGCGCTATGGGTTCTGAAAAAGGCGAGGCTTTGACATCCGAGTGCTGGCTCAGTTGTGCCCTGCTCGGTTTACCTGGAGAAAAGGAGATGTATATGTCGTACACAATGAATCGCATTATTCAGAATGCAGAGTTCGAGACCGTGGACGAGCGAACCCGCGAGGCCCTGGCCGATCAGGGGTTCGGGGTTTTGACGGAAATAGACGTCAAGATGACCATGAAAAAGAAACTGGACAAGGATATGCCCGCCTACCGAATTCTTGGTGCCTGCAATCCAGCCATGGCATGGGAGGCAATTGGCGTAGAACCTCGGGTCGGTGCTATGTTGCCGTGCAATGTCATCCTGCGCGAGACTCCGGAGGGTGTTGAAGTCAGTGCTGTTGATCCCGTCTCATCCATGGCAGCGATCGAGAATGAGCAGCTCAGGAAAATTGCCGCTGAGGTGAAAGGCAGGCTGTCTGAGGTTATCAAGGCGGTCTGACTCAACGAGTATCAACGTACCCGCTGTGTCTTTAATTCATGCCGCAACGCTTGGCCGGGCCCTTGGCTCGGCCCGCTTACAGCCACCTGCGCAGCAACAGCCCAAGCGTGTCATACGCGCCTTTTATGAATCCGCGGTGTTTCCAGGCGATGCCAGTAATTTCACGGGCATCGCGCAAGTCCGTTATGAACTCGTTTCTTAACTGGCCATTCAGGGCTTCGTTTTCGGAGATCAATGTCAGTTCATAGTTAATAAACAAACTTCTGTAGTCGAAGTTTGCTGTCCCTATGCTCCCCCAGGCATCGTCAACGAGCAGCACTTTGGAATGCAATAGCCGGGGCGTGTACTCGAATACCCGAACGCCGTGTTCCAGTAGTTCTCGGTAAAAGGCGCGGGCAGCCCACTGCGCGGGAATCGAGTCGGTCTTTTCGGTGGTCAGAATCCGCACGTCGATCCCCCGGCGGGCCGCGAGCACAAGTTGTTTGCGCAATCCACGATCCGGCACGAAATAAGGCGTCGCCAGCCAGATTCGGTCTGACGCTCCGGCCAGTTGCTCCTTGATGGCACACCGCAACTGAACGCGACAGGCGCGAGTTGTATTGGGGATGATCCGATTGTTCCCGACTGTAGGGTTGTCTGGGTTCCATTGTGTGTCGCCGCACCAAAAGGCGTCGAACAGGGCGTCAGCCTCTTTGGCCAGGGGACCATTAATGCGCACATGCATATCGCGCCACCGCTGGGGGCCATAAAAGCGCCTTGAGCCCTCGCGATGAATGTTGAACCCGCCGACATACGCCGTTTCACCGTCAACCACCAGCAGTTTACGATGATCGCGACGGTTATAGCGAAGTGGGTGCCGCCAGCTCCAGCTGTGAAAGCGCTGCAGACGAACGCCGGCGGCCCTGAGCTGGCGACGGTGCTGCCGCGTAAGCACGCCGCTTGAGCCCAGCGCATCGACGTGAATGCGCACGTCGAGACCCTGGCGGGACTGCTTCATCAGTTCATCGAGCAGATGCGCCCCCACCTCGTCCGCTGCAAGGATATACGAAGCGAGAAAGATACGCCGGGTGGCGGTACGGATCGAGCGGGCCATATCCGCATAGAGTTCGTCTCCCTCGCCGAATAGCCTGAACACATTCTTCACGGCTCCGCCCTCCGGTTCACAGGCGTCGCCGCCGGGGCCGGTGTTCATCTCTACAGGCCCAGGGAGCCGATACCCAGGCTGTCGTTGGTGTTCCTGATCGAGGTTTCCGCATCGCGTTCAGCCCCGGTAAGTGCGCGTATGGCATCGATGGTTTCCGGAACAACAATCGCCTGGTTGTCGACCATATAGGCATAGAACAGCTCGTTACCCTGCACCTTGAGCATGCCTTCCCACAGTGCGACTTCATACAAGCTGTCGTGGGGCCGGCCAAGATCGGCCATCAACTCCTTGACGCTGTTGATCGCGTCGAGGCCATCGCTGCTTCGGATAAGAGCAATGCGGGAAGAGGTGCGGAAGGCTTCGAGCACTTCGTCCTTGCTCGCATTACGTGTCAGTTGCACGGACCAGTAGTGGAGGTGGGCCAGCGTCTCCGGAACCTTGACCGCCATGGTTATCACATTCAGATCCGGGTCGACACATTGGGCATCCGGGCCCTGGTGGCTGGGGATCTCTGGCTCTGGCAGGAGGGTATTCATGATCCCGCCCAGATGACTCTCCCAGGGATCGGTGGCACGGCGCAGAAGGGTTCCCCGTGCCCGGTCCAACAGCCCATGGCGCTTGAGCGCTGACAGGGTGCGGATGATCGACGTTGTGTTGCATGAGACCACTCGCGTGCAGTTACGACCAACAGCACTGGCGTAGTTGGCCTCGGCCACGAATGAATGGCCTGTGCTTTCATGTGTCTCGCCGCCGTGGACAATGTACTTGAGGCCGAGTCGCCGGTAGGTTTCGATATTCTTGCTGGCTATGTGTTTTGGTGTGCAGTCCACCACGACATCCGCAGCTCCAAGTAAGTCGTCCAGCGTGCCGGAAACATCGAGCCCGGCTGCGCCCATGGCAGCAGCATGCTCTTCAGTTGCGCCGTACAGAGCATATCCTCTACTCAGAGCCGCTCTCACCCGCCAGTCCTGCGCGACATCAGCTACGCCTGCCACGGCCATGTCTTTCTGTGCCGCAACGGCCTGGGCCACTCGCTTGCCGATAACCCCATAACCATTGACCGCCACGCGAATAATTCTCTGACTGAACATCTTTTGAATCTCCCGGTTTCTGAAGAAGAGCGAACGAATTCAAAAACTATTTAGATGACCAGATTATAGACAAAGACTGAATTTCAACTGAAAGCCGGGTTGACTTACAGCGAAGTGCAATGGCTTTGGCGAAAATCTGATGTTGATCAAAAAAATACAAGGCGTTTAAGTGCTTTTCAGGTTCAGTTCATCCGGCTGTAGTGGAATAGACTCCGACGGTATGGCTGCTCCATTGCCGGGACCAGGTCGAACCTCAAGGGGATCGCGTGGTATGAAACCATCGAAAGGATGATCGGAAGATGTCTGCGAAAGAAAACAGTTCTGGTATCAAAGATCGGGTAGGGACGGAGTCGAAGGGGCAGTTCACCTGCCCGATGCACCCGGAGGTGATATCTGATCAGCCTGGGAATTGCCCGAAATGCGGGATGCATCTTGTGCCTGTGGAACAAGAAGGCGTGAATTCTTATTCGGACCACTCCCACCATTGTTCCGGAGAGCATGAAAAACCGTCAGGCGATGAGCGAAAATATGATCGTGTGCCGCCTGGATATTCGGGTGTGGTCTACACCTGTCCCATGCACCCTCAAGTGCGCCAGAGCAAGCCCGGCGCCTGTCCTATCTGCGGTATGGGGCTGGAAGCGGAGTCTGCCGCCGTTGACGATGAGGGGCCTAACCCCGAGTTGGTGGACTTCTCCCGCCGTTTCTGGGGAGCCCTGGTCTTTACGGTTCCGCTGCTGGTTCTGACCATGACCCCCTACGTCGGTATCATGGCCGTTCGCGAATTCTTTGGTGAGCGTTTGTCGCTCTGGATTGAGCTGGTGCTGGCCACTCCGGTAATTCTTTGGTCCGGCTGGCCCTTCTTTGTCCGGGGTTACAATTCGTTTCGCACAATGAACCTGAACATGTTCAGTCTTATTGGCATGGGGGTCGGGGCGGCCTACATCTTCAGCATCGTGGCGGTCCTCCTGCCGGGGATCTTTCCGGCAGGCTTCCGGGACTCCGAAGGCAACGTTGGCGTTTATTTTGAGGCGGCAGCCGTTATTGTCACGCTGGTCCTGCTGGGTCAGGTAATGGAGCTGAGGGCCCGTGAGGGCACCGGCAAAGCCATTCGTGCGTTGCTGGATATGGCCGCGAAAACGGCGCGTGTGATCCGGCCCGACGGCACCGAGAAAGAGGTCGCTCTGGAGGACGTGAAGGTCGGTGATCATCTCCGGGTACGCCCCGGTGACAAGGTGCCGGTGGACGGAGTTGTTGTTGAAGGCCGCTCTTCCATTGATGAATCAATGATTTCCGGGGAGCCGGTTCCGGTAGAGAAGGTCGAAGGTGACAAGGTAACCGGAGCCACCATCAACGGTACCGGAAGCCTGGTGATGGAGGCGACCCGGGTCGGGGCGGATACTATGCTCAGCCAGATCGTTGAAATGGTCGCCAATGCCCAGCGAAGTCGTGCGCCTATCCAGAAGTTTGCCGATATGGTGGCCGGCAAGTTCGTACCTGCCGTGATTGCCGTGGCAGCCTTGTCATTTGTGGCGTGGGCCATCTGGGGGCCGGCGCCAGCTCTGTCGTATGCACTCGTATCCGCGGTTGCGGTGCTCATTATCGCTTGTCCTTGCGCCCTGGGGCTGGCTACGCCCATGTCGATCATGACAGCAACAGGGCGCGGTGCCCAGTTGGGTGTGCTGATCAAGAACGCCGAAGCCCTGGAGCGTTTTGCAAAGGTAGACACCTTGATTGTCGATAAAACCGGTACGTTGACGGAAGGTAAGCCGAGACTTGTGTCGGTGCTGCCGGAAGCGGGGCATGACGAGACCGAGGTTCTCAGGCTGGCAGCCACACTGGAAAAAGGATCGGAGCATCCACTTGCCGAAGCCATTGTCTCTGGTGCCGAGGCGCGCAACGTGACACTTGGCAAGGCCGACGACTTTGAGGCGGTCACAGGCAAAGGGGTTAGAGGGGTTGTTGATGGCAAACCGGTCGCACTGGGTAATGCCAGGCTACTGCAGGAGCTGGGGCTGGACGGTGTCCATCTGACGGAAGTTGCCAATACCAGGCGCGATGAGGGTGAAACGGTCATGTTCGTGGTACTTGATGGCGCCGTAGCGGGTCTTGTCAGTGTTGCCGACCCCGTTAAGGAAACAACACCTGCTGCGCTGAGAGCGCTCCACGCCGCCGGTTTCCGCATCATCATGGCAACGGGTGACAATGAGCGCACGGCAAAGGCGGTGGCGGGTAAACTCGGTATTGATGAGATTCGTGCCGATGTACTGCCGGAGGATAAGGCAAATATCATTCGCGAACTTCAGAGTCAGGGACGCAAGGTAGCCATGGCTGGGGACGGAGTCAATGACGCACCAGCCCTGGCCCAGGCGGATGTTGGGATTGCTATGGGGACCGGCGCGGATGTCGCCATTGAGAGCGCTGGTTTTACGCTGGTCAAGGGGAATCTCGACGGTATTGTCCGTGCCAGACGACTGTCCCAGGCGACGATGCGTAATATCAAACAGAACCTGTTTTTTGCCCTGGTCTACAACGGCGCGGGCGTACCGGTGGCTGCGGGTGTGCTCTATCCATTCCTTGGCATCCTGATAGGGCCTATCTTTGCTGCTTTCGCGATGAGTGCCTCCTCGCTGTCCGTGGTGATGAACTCCCTGCGTTTGCGTCGGGAGAAAGTTTAGGCCCGAAACGGATATCCCGAAACGGATATATAGAACGACGGATCTCGCACTGATAGCCCTGTTCTTTGGCTTACAGTGGGAGAGGTCAGAGTAAAAGTGAGTATGGCCAGGGAAAGATAATGAAGATTGTTTTCTTTGAGGTGGAGAAGTGGGAGTGCGATATCCTGCAGCGGATCTGCTGCAACCATGAGGTGGTTTTCACGGATGAGGAGCTCGGAATAGACAACGTTCGTCTATACAGCGACGCCGATATCATCTCACCGTTCGTCCATTCGGCCCTGGATGGTTCGGTTCTTGAGTGCTTTGAGCATTTAGAGTTTGTCGCTACCCGGTCGACGGGCTATGACCATATCGACCTGGATTATTGCACCAGAAATTCTATTCCGGTCAGTAACGTTCCCGTCTATGGTGATCAAACGGTAGCGGAGCATGTCTTTGCGCTGCTCCTTGCCATTAGCCACAAGATTCCAGAGGCGATCAATCGCACTCGCAAGGGGGATTTTTCTCAGAGGGGGCTACAGGGATTCGACCTGCAAGGCAAAACCCTTGGAGTGATCGGCACCGGCGCCATCGGGAAGCGGGTCGTGGAGATAGCACGAGGATTCCGTCTGAACGTTCTGGCCTGTGACCCCAAACCGGATGCTGTATTTGCCGACCGACATGACGTGTCTTACGTTGATATGAATTGCCTTCTCGAGCAGTCCGATATTGTGACGCTGCACGTACCAGGCAGTCAATCGGCCACGCATCTTCTGTCGGACAGGGAATTCGCCCGGATGAAAGACGGGGTTGTCCTGATCAATACCGCTCGCGGCTCTATTGTTGACACCCGAGCTCTGCTGCACGCACTGGCGGATGGGAAAGTGTCAGCTGCCGGCCTGGATGTGTTACCGGATGAGCCCTCCATCAGGGAAGAGGCGGAACTGATCCGCTCTTTTTTCGACAAGAAACATGATCTGGAAACGCTGTTTGCCAACCACGTTCTGCAGCACATGAGAAACGTCATTGTCACACCGCACAGTGCGTTCAATACGAAAGAGGCTGTAGAAAGAATTCTCACCACTACCGGTGAAAACATTGTTGGCTTTATTGAGGGTGAGCCCCGCAATCTCGTGAACAAACTCTGAGTCAGGATAGTGTTATGCCGATGCTTTATACCTATATGACCTGGAGTACATTGTTAGTCGTGCTGTGGGGTGTGGTTTTCTTGTTTACCCGCAACAAGAAGAAAATGCTGACAATGAGCCTGGGTACGGCGCCCCTGGGGTTAACGGAGCCACTTTTTTACCCGGAGTACTGGAGCCCTCCAACGTTGTTCGGGTTAGGGGAAGCCTACGGCTTTGATGTGGAGAGTATTCTGTTCTCTTTCGCTGTGGGAGGCCTGGCCAGTACACTTTATGAACTCGGTTCTACCGCCAAAACAAAGTCAATGCCGGGAGATCGCAAACTGGGTAGAGAGCATCGGTTTCATGCATGGGCATTGACTTCGCCGGTTTTGGTCTTTGTCTTGCTGGAACTGACCACCAGTCTCAACCCAATATATACCGCCTCCATGGCGCTCTTGACCGGAGCCGTCAGCACCGTTGTTTGTCGAGTCGATCTTCTCGGCAGTGCAATAAAAGGTGCGGCCATATTTTCGCTGTTTTATTTTGTTTTTTTCAGCGCCATGAACTGGTCACATCCAAACTTTGTTGATCTTTACTGGAACAATGCAGCGATCAGTGGTTTAAGGATTTTTGGGGTTCCAATCGAGGAACTGCTCTTTGCCTCCACGTTAGGCGCTCTCTGGAGTAATTTCTACGAGCACCGCTACTGGCAGAGCAGGGTATAACAAAAGGCAAATCTATATGCGGAACGTTAAAGGCAATAGCCATCTCCTACACCCTATTCTGCCGTCGCTGTTCAGCATTGGCGCCATTGGTCTGACCCTCGCTGGCGCACTGATCTGGCAGTCGGAGTTTGCATACGCGCTTGCTTATGTATCCTCGTTCGTCGATGGTCTCCTGCGCTGGTGGTATGTGGCACTGGTTGCGTTTTTGACGGCATTTGTATTGTGGTTGGGGCTGGGCCGCTATAAGAACGTCCGTCTTGGTAAGGACTATGAGCAACCCGAATACCGGCTTTTCCCCTGGTTGGCGATGCTGTTTGCAGCTGGTACCGGGGTAGGGCTCCTGTTCTGGAGCATCGCCGAGCCGATTATGCACTTCCAGGGTAACCCCTTTACTTCAGAGGGCTTTACGCCTTCCGCAGCATCCACCGCAATTCAGCTGTCGTTTTTCCATTGGGGGCTAAACGGCTGGGCGATTTTTGCGTTGGTCGCTATTGCGTTCGGATACTTCAGTTACCGGCAAGACCTTCCGCTCGCACCTCGTTCGGCGTTGTTCCCGTTGATTGGCGAGAGAATCTATGGGTTCTGGGGGCATGTGGTTGACGCCCTCGCTGTTTTTGCCACCGTTTTTGGTCTGGCGACCACTCTGGGGCTCGGAGCTCGTCAGACCGGGACCGGCCTTAAGTGGCTTTTTTCCGTGGAGGCATCCATTTGGGTGGAGTTGTCGGTGGTCGCCGTGGTTACTGTGATCGCGACGATTTCGGTGGTGTCTGGGGTCAGAAGAGGTGTGAAGATACTGAGTGAGGTGAATCTTTGGCTGACGTTGGTTTTACTGGCCGCCTTTATGCTGATAGGACCCTTTGATTACATGGCCGGGTTGTTGGTGCAGGAAATCGGCGGTTACCTGGATAGCCTGTTGGCCATGACCTTCTATGTGGGGGCCAATGAGCCTGGAAACTGGCAGTCGACCTGGACAGTGTTTTTCTGGGGTTGGTGGCTGGCCTGGTCACCTTTTGTCGGGTTGTTTATCGCCCGGATATCCCGCGGTCGCACCCTGCGAGAGTTTGTTTTCGGGGTCCTTCTTTTACCAACACTGGTGACGTTTGTATGGATCTCGGTAATGGGGGGCGCTGCTCTCCATAGTGAACTCTTTAGTAACGGAGGTATTGTCGAGGCGGTCAATAAAGACATCGCCTACGCGCTTTTTGCAACGATCGAGCATATGCAAACGCTTGACTCCATTAAATTTGCCATGGGGCTGGTCGCTACACTCCTTATCAGCATTTACTTTATAACGTCTGCAGACTCTGGTGCATTGGTGGTCAATATCATTTTGTCAGGAGGGCAACCTGAGCCTCCTAAGGCGTCAAGAGCCGGCTGGGCCATTGCCAACGGGGTGTTGACCGCTGTATTGCTGGTGGCAGGAGGTATTGCCGTCCTTCAGGATGCGGTCATACTTGCGGCTTTGCCATTCTCACTGGTTATTGTTGCTATGACTGCCGGCCTCTTGAAGGCATTGCATCATGAGCCTCTGGCAGCACCCAGAGAAGGTTGTAAGCAACATCGCGCTGCTGAGCCGTGGACCGGAGCAGATAAACCTTGAGCGCCACCTGGGAGATATGCCCATCCTCCAGAATCGAAAAGCTGTTTGAGCCAACTGGAATTCGGGAAACATAAACTGGGTCTTTGGAGCATCATCAACTATGGCAAGTCGGCTGGGTGCCAAAGTGGCATGCCGTCTTTGCCGCTCCTATGACCGGGCTATATTCGTATGTTCGGCATCCACAATATGTAGGATTTGTTTTGATTATGTTTGGCTTCCTTCTGCAGTGGCCAACACTTATCACCTTGGCGATGTTTCCGCTTCTGCTTTTGATGCATGCACGGTTATCGCTAAAGAACGGCCTGGAGGCCGAACAAGCGTTCGGGGGCGCCTGGCAACACTATAATACCCCTCGATTTTTGCCACAGTTTCGCAAAGTAGGACGGCAGGCTTGAACGATAGCTCTACTCATTCGACGAGTAGATCAAGGAGCGGTTGGTGAATCAGTCACTGTCGATACGTGTAGTTGCCGGGATGATTCTCGTCGCCCTTCTTTGGGCGATCTGCTTCCCTTTTATTGTGGTGGGGTTGCCAGACGCGCCACCTTTGCTTTTTGCTGCTTTACGGGCATTTCTGGCAGGGCTGTGTCTGATCCTGATCGGTTTTACAAAAGGCAGTGGGCCCAGTTATTCGCTTCAGCAGCTCCTGATGCTGGCCGTAATTGGCTTCAGCTACACGGGTATGGGGCTTGGGGGTATGTTTCTTGGCGCTGGCAAACTGGGACCAGGACTTGCCACTGTACTTGCTAATGCACAACCGCTCTTTGCTGCGGTTCTCTCGTTTTTTATCGTCCGAGAGGTAGTTACAGGCCGAGTGTTTATAGGCCTTTTGATCGGTTTTATCGGTGTTGTTGTGCTTGCGATGCCCGAGATGGAGTTTGGGAACGCCAGATTTTCAGGGGCGGTCTATGTTCTTGGAGGTGCTATCGGGACCGCCATTGGAAACGTGCTCCTTAAATATCAGGCTGGTAGTGATGATATTTACTGGTCAATGGGGATTCAGCTTGTCATAGGTTCACTATTTTTGGGTATAGCATCTGCGAGCCTGGGCGAGCCCATGGAAATAGATTGGACCTGGTCGTTTACCACCGCAATCTTCGTTCTGGCTATCCCTGCGACTGCTTTGATGGTTGTGTTGTGGTATGCCTTGCTCGCTAGCGCCCCCTTGAACAGCCTAAATTCATTTACTTTTCTGACGCCGGTTTTCGGTCTGGTTATCGGAATGCTCCTGTTTGGTGAGACATTCAATACAGTCGAAATGATTGGGATAGGGATAACAATTGTCGGCTTGATTATCGTTGTAAAAGCGCCTCGAAAGCAGAGGTCGGCCCAGTCGCTGGGGAGGAAGCGCGGAGTGTAAACCGTGAGCCGATGAACAAGAGCCGGATACGAGGCGCTGCCAAGCAGGGCGAGCGGGCCGAAGGAGTGGGAGAGCGAACCCGCATGCCGGGTGGTGTGGGAGGGGCGTAACCTGTTTGTTCCCCCTGTCTCAATTGCTTGCTATTTTAGGTCCCAGTCTTGTGACGCCTTCGCACTCAAGGTCCAGAAGGCTAATTTTGCAAATGCCCATTGAATTACTGAGTGAAAAAAAGCCGCAACATCCTGCGGTGTTGCGGCGAATTCGAACGATAGCGACTATTGCAAGATGCACGTCACTGAAGGCTCCGACAGAAGCCTATGATGAGCAGCTCTGAGATTAACTCATATTTTCCTGAAATGAATCTGAAAAATAAAAAGCCTTTTCGCATTACAGGTGTTCTCGCGTTTATACGACGGCCATCATTTACTATTACTTCGGTGTAATGCAGTTCCGGTTTAATTAGTTTTTCAGCTTCATTTAAGGGAGCTATGGTAAAGGTCAAGTAGCTCAAATTCTGTTGGGCTACAATAACAAGAGTCTCACGCCAGAGATTTTGGAGGATCTATGAAAACAACACGAAAACTAATCAGTCAGGGTGTTCTGGGGGCGCTTATAGCAGCAAATGGAGTGCCTGCCGCAATAGCGGTTGAGGTCCCCACGGCCTCAGGGATCAAGCTAGATATACTAACTCAAGGTAAATTCCAGCCAACCTATTTCTCCAATTTCGATCTGGACAGCAGTGTCGATGATGGTGCCACAGGAACTTCTGCGGGTGCTGTTCAGGTTGGAGACGAGCACGTCAGGGCTGAGGTCAGGCTTGGTGTAGTGGCGACTGGGGATAATTGGACCGGTAAGCTGCTTCTTGAGAATGACTTTGCCCTTGATGCGAATTCCGTTGATCGCGCATACCGAGGCGAAAGATTTGGTCTGGAGCAGGCGTTCTTCACTTATACCTTTGATCCGGCTTTTACCCTTCAGGGCGGCTGGACCTTCAAAAACCTGGACCTTGCCTCCGGCGGGCTTCTATACGGCGATGACCATCCCCTATTCGGCGCCACGGGAAAGACCTCTTGGGGCAGTTACGATGTTTACTGGATGCCAATAACTGATGGGTTGATTTCGAACATCCAGTCTCCCGGGGCCAACCCCGCCAACGGAGAGTTGGATTGGGATGTGTTTGCTTCAAAGTTTGATATCGATCTGGGGAGAGGTAGTCGTATTTCTCCGATCCTGACTTATAGCGACAACCAGCAGCAAGGTGCGAAAGCAACCTATTATGGTGTCGAATACATCGGGAATATTGGCGCCATGAAGATTCGGGCCGAGGCACTAGGTGTGACCGGGAGTTTCGACAACGGTGATGACATAAGCGCCTTTGCTGGCTACGCCGGGCTTGAGTACCCGCTTAGTGAATCCTTTAATCCCTTTATTGCACTACGAGTTGCCAGTGGGGATGACGACCCTGCCGATAATGATGTAGAGGGCTGGCTGGGCATTACAGACATCGGTAGATACTCGCCCCTGATTGGTATTGATGGCCAGTTCTTGGGGTGGCAGCCCAACTCAAACCAAGCGATAGCATCAGGCCTTTTCGGTCTCGCTCTTGATCAAGCTGGTCCTGGTGGCGCAGGGTACGGTGGTATCTCCAATGCCGGTACTGGTAACAACCCGGGCCAGATCATGCTCTCAGTTGGCAGTTCGGGAAATTTGGCGTCGATCTCGCCAAAGCTGTCTTATCAGGCGCAGATTTTCCCGATGTGGTTCCAGCAAACGGGGGGGCTTGAGACGCTCAGCACTGCCAGTGGGTCTGTGGATAGTTATGCCGGTACCGAACTGGATGTGGCTGTAAAATACCAGGCCAACCAGTATTTTGCTCCAAGACTGGTGCTCTCCAGTTTCCTGCCAGGCAAAGGCGTTGAGGACGCAACTGGTGCAGACGATGCAGCTTATGTTGCAATGCTCGAACTGAACTGGAATTACTGATCCCAGGGAACTAATTGCGACTGGAGGTAATGGGATTGAGGCGCCGGAGACGGGGCCTCAATTTTTTTGAGGGGCATATTATGAAGCCAATTTCCGTGATCTTTCTTGTTTTTTTTGCAGTGTCAGGTGCTCAGGCTCAAGGCTACGACTTACCCTTGGACTCGCTGTCGGAATGGGCGGGAGAGAGGAGTATCAGGATCGTATCGAATATTGATGGCCTGAATACCGACAAAGAGTTTCTTGCACTATTGGGTCGGCTCAATGTTGAGGGATTCGATGTTAAGTTTGGCGATTCCGGATCCACCGATGAAGGGCTGATTCTGGAGGTTCTTCAGGTCAGCGATAAGATTGCAGTGTCAATTAAGTCCACCGATGCTCAAAGATATTTACTTTCCGTCTTGATTGACGAGGGCGATCAAAGTGGAGGTGAAGTGCGAGAGGGGGGTGATTTTCGCGGCGTCCTTCCTTTGCCAGCAGATTTCAATCCGAAAATGGTTGAGGCGCTCCCCACGTCGAACCGCGAAGGCGGTGAACTGGTTTTTCTGTCAGATTCCACATTGGTGCTCGGCGTCTTCGATGAAAACAGGATAAAAAGAGTTGATGCGCTAACATCTAACATCAAAAATTCGAAAGCGATTTTCTTGTCGGTTGGTCAGTCAGACTCAGATCCGAATCCGGAGGTCGCTGTAGTATGGGGTCAGGACCGAGATATTTCAGGCAAGGGGCAATATACGAAGGTCTTCTCTCAACTCTTTGAAATATCTGGGGAAAAGTTGCAGGAAGAAACCAAAAAATCGGAGAACACTGCTTTACGGTTTATCAACAATCGACTGTACTCCCAGCGATACGACTTTTTGCATGGTGACATTGGAAAACTAACATCAGCTTCTGAGGAGGGAAAAGATGTTCTGGATGATTCAATGTTTTTGTCTAATGCTGAGAATATGATTTTCTCCATTTTCCCTATTGATAGCACAGTCTCTATTGTGGTGAATGAAGACAGTCTTGAATTGCGGGACCGTGGCTGGGAGTCCTGGCCACGGCTAGACTTGGGCAAGGTTTCGTCGCCAAGGCTAACTAAACGCTTGGAGGATAGGGAAATCACTACATCACCTGATTACGCCTTTTCCGTTAACGAGGAGCATCTGTCTATTCCTAGGAAGGTGGTCGTTAATAATGGATCTGTTTTGACCTATCTCAGAAAGAGAAGGTCGGGTTTTTCTGGGTTAGCTCCCGCTTCAGGGTCAGATACGTTAATCAGAGCGCGCTGGGATAATGATGAACCCGAATCGGGGTTTGCAGTTTTCCCTATGCATGAATTAAGTTCCTTTATTATTGATTTTTCATATGTGAAAGCTAAAGGGAAATATCGGCTAATAATATTGGCTAATGAAGAAAGTGATAGTCAAGGCGCAAGTCAAATATACATCTATTGATTTTTTAAGGTTTGCAGTACAGTAACAAATTAATCGCCAAAATCCCAGTAAAACTATCATATGGCCAGTCATGTTATTTCATGACTGGCAACACTCTTTGTATGAGAAGCAAGCTTAGCTTGTTAGCTCTGTAGGAAAGACACGTACTAGTCGTCACTTGAATCTGCTAGTCCCGCCTCCTTCATTTGCTCGTGTAATTTTTGATGCTTCAGGCAGAGTTCTTGCCTGTCAGTTGTTTCCACGGTCTTGTTTGGATAGCTCCTTGCCTCGTTAATCCTGTCGGCTAAACCATCTGCGAAGGCAGAAGAAGTAAACAGTGCTGTGATTGCGATGGCTGTAATGATGCTCTTCATAACTAACTCCTTACTCTGTTGCTGTAAGCTCATTTAACTGGGGGCTTACCGTCATCTGTGTTTTCACCCAATTCCGGGGTTCTAGTAAATGCCGCTGAAGACTACCAGTGGTTTTTCTAATCTCATTTTCTGGACGTTAGCTTCTACTTCATTTCTTTATTTTTCAGAATACCTTCATTAATTTGATCGTTGTTCATTCTTTTGTGGATCTATTTCATCTCCTGGCTCACTTATTGATTCTATTAAATCATTGGTTCCTGAAACCTGGCTGAAAAAAAACAATAATTTTGATTGGCGATTTTATAATTCTTGTTGAGCATAAGAATCGTTGAGCCAGATCAAAACAATATCAATTGATGGGTAATTTCAGCTTCGTTTCAGTTTTGGTGTCTAATATAAGCGCTCACATGCTTTCCTCGGAGATCTCAAGTTGTCCATCCGCCCCTTTTTTATAAAGCCAGCTATTTTGGGTGTGTTGCTGTTTAGTAGCATTTCTGCGTGGGCCCAGCCCAGGCTGGAGCTCATGAGTGTCATCGAAGCAGCGACTGAAAACGATCCCTGGCTTGACCAAAGCTCTTATAAACAAAATGCGTTGATGGAGGAGTCTGTCGCTGAAGGCGCGCTTCCCGATCCCCGGGTAACGATCGGAGCGGCCAATCTACCTCTAGACACATTTGATACCAGACAAGAGCCCATGACTCAGGGAACGATTGGCGTTACTCAGCGAATCCCTCGAGGAGATAGCCTCCGGTTGGCTAGCGCAAAGAAAGAAGAGATGGCCGGTGTACAGCCTTACCTCCGCCAGAACCGCCGAGCACAGGTCACCGAAACGGTCACTCACCTATGGCTCGATTTATGGAGCTCCCAGGAAAGCATCCGCCTCATTGAACAGAACCGGGGGCTGTTCGAGCAATTGGCGGATGTTGCTGAAGCTGGATATACCTCCGCGACAATGGGCTCCAGACAACAAGATGTTATTCGTGCTTCGCTGGAGTTGACTCGCCTTGAAGATCGACTGACTGCTTTGCATACCCAGTTGGCTTCGAGCAGAGAAGCTCTTGGTGAATGGATTGGTTCCAGTCAGGCTCAACTCTCGGTCACTGAAAACATTCCTCCTCTGTTATTGGAAGACGTTTCCAACGGCTGGTCGGAGACGAGTGTGGAGTCTGTCATCCGTCACCCATCGATTCGTGCCACAGATCAACTGGTTGATGCCCAAGCCATCGACGTGGATCTTGCCAGGCAAGCTTACAAACCTGAGTGGTCGGTCTTCGCACAATACGGATATCGGGACAGAGCTCCGAACGGCCAGGACAGGGCAGACCTGTTTTCGATTGGTATTGGATTTGACCTGCCCATCTTCACGGGAAACCGGCAAGATCGACGCCTCAACGCTTCTGCAGCCAGACTGGAAGCCGAAAAGACGGATCGGGTTCTGAGAATCAGGTCGTTTCAGGCGAGGGCGCGCGCGGCTTTAGCCCGCATTGAGCGGTTGGATGATCGAATTGACTTGTATCAGCAAACTCTTCTACCGCAGATGGAAGAACAGGCCGGTGCCTCGCTGACCGCCTATAACAATGACGACGGTGATTTTGCTGAAGCGGTACGCGCAAGGATTTCCGAACTCAATGCCGAGGTCGAATTGATCCAGATGATGGCCGAGCGGGCCAAAACTCTGGCAAGTTTCCGTTATTTGACCACGGAGGCCTCAAACATTCCCTCCTTTTCAATGTCCCATTTGCAGGATTAATCATCATGGCTAATTTCGTTCGCCCATTGGGCTTCTTATTGCTTGGCGGGATTGCTGGCGTGGGTGCCGCCTATTGGCTTGCACCGGAAATGGCCTCCGTTCCAATCGCGAAGCGGGGGGATAATGAGGCAAAGGAACCGCTCTATTGGGTGGCACCCATGGATCCCAATTTTAAAAGCGACAAACCCGGAAAGTCACCTATGGGGATGGATCTGATTCCAGTGTTTGAGGATGCCGGGTCGGCTGAGGACCCGGTCGGTACCGTTCGTATTTCGCCTGCAGTGGTAAACAACTTAGGAGTTCGCACAGAGTCCGTCATCCAGGGGCGTTTGCCAAATACCATAACGACCGTCGGCTACGTCCAATATAACGAAGATGAAATGGCCCACGTACACCCCAGAGTAGAGGGTTGGATCGAAGCGCTCTACGTGAAAGCTGAGGGGGAGCCAGTCGAAAAAGGCAAGCCTCTGTATACCCTCTATTCGCCCACATTGGTCAATGCGCAGGAGGAGTTGCTTCTGGCCGTGAATCGGGGGAATCAGCGACTGATCAATGCTGCTGAGGAACGGTTGGCTGCTCTGAACGTGCCGGTCAGCCTGATCCGTCAACTGCGCCAGACCCGAGAAGTACAAAGAACCATGACCGTATACGCCCCAAGCTCCGGCGTGATCGACAATCTGAACGTTCGCGAGGGCATGTTTATAAAACCCGGGGACCGGGTTTTGTCAATTGCGGCGCTGGACGAGGTTTGGGTCATTGGCGAGGTGTTTGAAAGCCAGCTCTCTGCAGTAGAAGGCGATAGCCGGGTGGTGATGACCCTGGATTATATGCCCGGGCGCCAGTGGCTCGGAGAAGTGGACTATGTGTATCCCGAGGTTAATCCGAAAACTCGGACAGCCCGGGTCCGGATGCGCTTTGACAACTCCGACGGTGCCTTGTTGCCCGGGATGTTTGCTCGCCTGAAGGTCCAGGGGGGGCGGGGGCAAAGGCGCCTGTTGGTGCCGCGTGAATCGATCATCCGCACTGGGCAAAGCGACCGTCTGGTGGTGGCACTGGATCAGGGTGCTTTCAAATCCGTCAACGTCACTGTGGGGCGGATTGGTGATAAGTACGCGGAAATACTGGATGGTATCAAACCGGGCGATACTGTGGTGACCTCTGCGCAGTTCCTGATCGATTCCGAGTCCAGCAAGACCTCGGATTTTCAGCGAATGTCGACACCAGGCAGCAATACGATGGATTCACAGATGGACCATTCGGGGCACGCTATGGATCCGGAAAAAACGGAGCCCAAAGTCGAACCTGAGGTGATAGACCATAGTTCCATGAATCACGGCGGAGACGAATCATGATCGCTGCCATCATTCATTGGTCTGTGCGTAATCGTTTTCTGGTACTTCTGGCGACCTTGCTTATTACTGGACTTGGCCTTTACTCGCTGAACAAGACGCCGGTAGATGCCCTGCCGGATCTTTCGGATGTGCAGGTCATCATCAAAACCAGCTTTCCGGGTCAGGCACCACAAGTGGTGGAAGACCAGGTAACCTATCCTTTGACCACGGCCATGCTGTCGGTGCCGGGTGCCAAAACGGTCCGGGGCTACTCATTTTTCGGTGATTCCTATGTGTACGTGATCTTCGATGAAGATACCGACATGTACTGGGCTCGCTCCCGGGTGCTGGAGTACCTCTCCCAGGTGGCCCCGAGCCTTCCGGACTCGGCCCGGCCGCAGCTCGGGCCGGACGCCACAGGCGTTGGCTGGGTTTACCTTTACGCCTTGGTGGATCGCACCGGGAACAATGATCTCAGCCAGTTACGAAGCCTGCAGGACTGGTTTCTGAAATACGAGCTGCAGACAGTGCCGGGTGTGTCGGAAGTCGCCGCACTTGGTGGCATGGTGAAGCAGTACCAGGTCAAGGTCAGTCCGGAAAAACTCAGGGCGTTGGGAATTCCTCTTGCGCATATCCAGAACGCCATCAAAAGAGGCAATCAGGAAGTGGGCGCCTCTGTCATTGAAATGGCCGAGGCGGAATACATGGTGCGCACGTCCGGCTATATCCAGTCTCGCGAGGATTTGTTGTCGATTCCACTGGGGCTCGATAACAACGGCACCCCTGTTCTACTGAAAGACGTAGCCAGTGTTGAGGTCGGCCCACAGATGCGGCGCGGTATAGCGGAACTGAATGGGGAAGGGGAAACGGTTGGCGGTGTTGTCGTGATGCGTTTCGGCGAGAATGCCCAAGCCACCATCAATGGTGTAAAGGCGAAGCTGGAGGAACTGAAATCCAGTTTGCCGGAAGGTGTGGAGGTGGTCACGGTTTATGATCGCTCAGGCCTGATTGAGCGGGCGGTCAATAATCTTGGGTTCAAGCTGCTTGAAGAATTCCTGGTGGTGGGCCTGGTGTGCATGATCTTTCTGTTCCACGTCCGTTCGTCATTGGTGGCGATTCTCAGCCTGCCGGTTGGCATTCTGGCTGCCTTTATTGTGATGCATTGGCAGGGCATCAACGCCAATATCATGTCCCTCGGCGGGATTGCGATTGCGATCGGGGCGATGATCGATGGCGCCATCGTGATGATCGAGAACATGCACAAACACATGGAGCGAACTCCCTTAACCTCTGCGAATCGGTGGGAGGTCGTGGCCAAATCAGCCTCTGAGGTCGGCCCAGCCCTGTTTTTCTCTCTCCTGATCATCACTGTCAGTTTTGTGCCGGTGTTTGCGCTGGAAGCTCAGGAAGGACGGATGTTTGCTCCTCTGGCCTTCACCAAGACATACGCTATGGCAGCGAGTGCCGCTTTGGCGGTGACACTGGTCCCCGTGCTCATGGGTTATTTCATTCGTGGAAAAGTGCTTCCGGAACATAAGAATCCCGTGAATCGTTTGCTAGTCGGCGCCTACATGCCAGTCCTGAAGCTGGTGCTTCGATTCCCGAAAACTACAGTTTTGGGTGCACTGCTTGCATTGGTTGTGGGTCTCTGGCCGGCCACCCAAATCGGGAGTGAGTTCATTCCACCACTGGATGAGGGTGATCTGATGTACATGCCTACTACCTACCCGGGTATTTCGATTGGCAAGGCCCGGCAGCTCCTTCAACAAACCGACAAGTTGATTGCTACCGTACCGGAAGTTAAAACAGTGTTCGGTAAAGTAGGTCGGGCGGATACCGCGACTGATCCGGCACCGTTGACGATGATCGAAACCTTTATTCAATTGAAGCCCAGGGATGAATGGCGGGAAGGGATGACCACGGAAAAGTTAAAGCAGGAGCTCAATACCCTGATTCGTTTCCCGGGGGTAACGAACGCCTGGGTGATGCCCATCATCACCCGCATCGATATGCTGGCAACGGGAATAAAAACTCCAGTCGGTATCAAAGTGGCAGGGCCTGATCTTGCCGTTATCCAAGACATCGGAAAACGCCTTGAGGAAATCATGGTTGACATTCCCGGCACCGCCTCTGTTTATTCAGAGCGGGTTGCCGGTGGTCGATACATCAAGGCAGATATTGATCGTGAGCGTGCAGCCCGCTATGGATTGAACATAGCTGATGTTCAACAAGTTGTAGCTTCAGCGATTGGCGGCATTAACGTATCGCGAACGATTGAAGGGCTTGAGCGTTACCCGATTAATCTGAGGTATCCTCAGGACTACCGGGATTCTCCCGAGAAGTTGGAGCAGCTCCCGATAGTTACGTCGACGGGGCAGCGAATTGCGTTGGCCGATGTGGCCGATATCCGGGTCGAAGACGGTCCTCCGGCGATCAAGAGCGAAAACGCCCGCCTCAACGGTTGGACCTTTGTGGATATTGACGGGGTCGATGTCGGTACATACGTGGAAGAGGCCATGGCTACCGTGACCAAGGAGCTTGATTTACCCGCGGGCTATTCGGTTACATGGTCTGGCCAGTACGAATACATGCTGCGCGCCAAGGAAAAGCTGACCTATGTGGTTCCGCTGACGCTGGCAATTATCGTCATTCTGCTGTTCCTGAACTTCCGACGTTTTGCGGAAGTGGGCATCATCATGGGTACGCTGCCGTTTGCCATGATCGGTGCCATCTGGCTAATGTACCTTCTTGGCTATAATTTCTCGGTGGCGGTTGGCGTCGGCTTCATTGCTTTGGCGGGGGTAGCCGTGGAAATTGGTGTCATCATGTTGGTCTATTTAAATCAGTCCTACCAGGAAATGTTGGAAACATGTGAGGAGAAGGGGCTGACACCCAGGCTGGAAACCCTTCGTCATGCGGTATTGCACGGTGCCGGTTTGCGGGTGCGGCCGATCATGATGACAGCGGCCGCCATTATCGGAGGGCTGGTCCCTATAATGGTTGGTACTGGCACAGGTTCCGAGGTCATGGGACGGATCGCAGCACCAATGGTAGGGGGCATGATCACTGCCGTAATCCTGGCGCTGCTTGTGATACCTGTGGCTTATTATATGTGGAAAAGTCGGGGCCTGAACGAAGCTTGAGAATACGAACTGAGGCGGCCTGATCCGGGGGTGGAAGGTTCACTGAGTATGGTGTAGAAGTGCGTCAATGTCAGTGACACTATTCTTCTGCAATGGCAGGAGCGTTAGTGCCGAGCTTTTCGCCCGGATTCGTGCCGACCAGTCGGAACCGGTTGTGGGATTAGAATAAGGTTGGTCAAATTCGGGCATTGAGGCAAATTCAGGTCATTCCCTATTATTCTCAGGGATAATAGGGAATGACCGACTACAAGCTCGACAGTGCATACTGGACTCTAAAACTCAATCACGACCCGCAGTCCTCCACTGGGGCTATTCGAGAAAACGAGCTTCCCGCCATACCGGCTAACAATGTCTTGAACTATTGCAAGACCGAGCCCGTGGCCTGGGGTCTGTTGGTCCAGCCTTAGTCCCCTTTGGCCGAGCTTGCTTAATTCGGATTTGTCAACGCCGGGACCATCGTCTGTCACGACAATTCGCTTGGTGGGGCCGCGTTGTTCCAGCAATAGCTCAACCTCTTTGTGAGACCATTTCCCGGCGTTGTCCAGCAAGATTCCCAGTATTTCAGATAAGTCGTACTCTTCAATTGGCCAACGGATACTCTTCGGAAGTGAAGCGGAAAGCTCAAAGGATTTGTCGGGATACAGTCTCCCCATCATCCACACTAGATCCCTTGCTTTTTCTATTGGAAAAGAGCTTTTTCCGATGTGCGGGCCGGCAAACCGACTGCGGCGCATTTCCGCTTCAAGTTGCTTATCAATGTCGCTGAGGCGCACTGCTAGGTGTTGCCTTAATTCGCTATCTAGTGGTCTTGAGGTGTCTCCAAGAATTTGCTGTACCGCCGCAATCGGCGTTTTGACGCTATGTGATAGGTTTGCCAGTGCATCCCTGGAACGGTCCAGTCGTTGATCAAGCGAGTCAAGTAAATGGTTCAACTGTTCGACGAGAGGAAGAAACTCCTCGGGAACGCTCATATCAATGCGCGAAACCCTTCCATCTTGAAGTTTCTTAAGTGACGCCTTGAGTCGAGTGACAGACCGCATAGACAGATTGATGCCGAACCAGATTGCGCAAACCAATAACGAGATAAGTACGAGAGATGCGATCGCCGTCCAAGCATGCAGCTCTGTCTGACTATTCTTCAAGGCGCCAAGGTCTTCCCCAACAATAACCACAAACGGTTTTTCGCCCGCTATGAAGGAGCTTCGATAAGCCAGAATGTCTGATGGAGCCTCTGGCACTTCCGTGTTCTTTATCCGAATTATGCCCTCTTTTGCCGAATCGATGAGCGGCGCCAAAAGCGGTGCCCAAGAATCAGGAGAAATGACGGTCTCGGATTCGGAGTGCTGAACGAAAGCATGATGGAATACGCGCTGAAAGTAGTCGCCAGTCTTAAGGTCGTCGAAAGTACCGTCGCTATCTCGAATTTGGTGTTCTAGGAACGAAACCTCTTCTTTTAACCTGTCCTTGACAAATTCACGGGCCATCCTTTCCAGCAAGGTGCCATGAGCAAACCAGGCAATTGCCATCAAGGTAACACTTGCGGGCAGAAGTAACGCAAGCAGGGTGCCTTTTACAGACGCAGGTTTTTTAAACATCATCGTTAAACATATAGCCTTGGCCGCGTCGAGTCGAGATGGTGGAGTTTCCGACCAGTATTCTCAGTCTTCGAATGTACGCCTCGATAACGTTCGCACTCGGACTATCTTCTAGACTGTAAAGCTGCTCCAGTAATTGATCTTTTGAAAAGACATAGCCCGGCTTGCTCATCAGACAGCGCAGAAGACGAAACTCTGTTCCGGTTAGTAGATGATCAGGTCCATCATCCACCGACAAGCATTGACGATTCTCATCCAGTACGAAACGGCCTGCCTTTACCAGTGCGTTAGTTCTCCCTTCGCTTCTGCGAACAATGGCATTTAGTCTTGCTATTAACTCTTCGGTCTGGAAGGGCTTCGCAAGGTAGTCGTCTGCTCCAGCCTTCAGTCCGGCTACTTTGTCATGCCAGTCATCTCGCGCCGTCAAGATTAGTATGGGGAAATTTATATTTTTGGCGCGCAATTTTTTCACTATATCCAAACCGTTACCGTCAGGCAGTCCCAGGTCCAATATACCCACCTTATATTCTTCCTGTTCGCTCAGAACCATCGCCTCTTTTGCAGTGTAAGCTCGGTCCACGCTAAATCCTGACTTTTCAAACTGTTGCGTAAGGCTGCGTGAGAGTAGTTGATCGTCTTCTACCAGTAGTAAGCGCATTTTTTTCCTTTTTTCTGGGCTATGTCTGTGAACTAGACGTAGTGTCTTTCATGATCGTGAATTCAGCCTAAATTATTTTTTTTGAATTTTCAGTAAGAATTCAGGTTGGTAAGCGATGCTAGCGAACGATTCTGGACATCGATCAAGTTTCCTTGAAATGCGATTGATTGTTATTGAATGATTCCACAGGAGAAGCTGGTATGAATGCATCAAAACTTATGGTCGTCGGTGTAGCGCTTTCTTTGTCTGCAGGCGCTTTTGCCGGTGGTGTTCATGGTGGCGGTCACCATGGGGCTAGCAGCGGAGAGCCCGGTAAGGTTTCCGAGGTTGCGCGCACTGTCACCGTTGAAATGCACGACAACTATTATGTCCCTGAGAAAGTCACCGTCAAGCCCGGTGAAACCGTGCGTTTTGTTGTAAAGAACAAGGGCAACCTGGTGCACGAATTCAACATCGGAACCCCTTCCATGCATGAGGCTCACCAGAAAGAAATGATGATGATGGTCGAGCATGGCGTGATTCAGGGCGGCAAGCTGAACCGGGACATGATGACCATGGATATGGGGAACGGTAAAACCATGAAGCATGACGACCCCAACAGCGTTCTGCTGGAGCCTGGCCAAAGCAAGGAAGTTGTCTGGAAATTCTCCGATAAAGGCAATATCGAGTTTGCCTGCAACGTGCCCGGGCACTACCAGGCCGGTATGTCGGCTTCACCGTTGATTGCATTGAGGTAAGGCAGATGAATATGCGCTTTCTTGCAGGGGTCTTTGGCCTCCTGCTGCCGGGGCTGGTTTTAGCTGGCGAGTACAACTTGACGGTTGACAGGGTCGAAATCGATACCGGAGATTTCGTCAAAGAAGGTATTGGGTATAACGGTGCCTCCCCAGGGCCGGTATTGCGATTTAAAGAAGGAGAAAACGTCAGGATCAACGTGACCAACAACCTGGATGAGACGACGTCTATCCATTGGCACGGACTCATTCTTCCATTTGATCAGGACGGCGTGCCTGGTATCAGCTTCCCGGGCATTCAGCCAGGGGAAACGTTCACCTATGAGTTCCCGATCCAGCAGGCTGGTACCTATTGGTTTCACAGCCACTCTGGTTTTCAGGAGCCGGACGGTGCCTACGGCGCCATTGTTATCGAGCCCAAAGAGCGTGAGCCGTTCCGTTATGATCGCGAATACGTGGTACAGCTGACTGACAAGCATCCCCATTCCGGTGACCGCATTATGCGCAACCTGAAAATGATGCCGGACTATTACAATCGCAAACAACAGACCGTGGGTGAATTCTTCACAGACGTGTCCAAGAACGGCCTGATGAATACGGTCCGGGACCGGATGGCCTGGGGCGACATGCGGATGATGAAAGCGGACGTTGAGGATATCCATGGCTTTACGGGCTTGATCAACGGCAAAGGCCCGGACCAGAACTGGACGGGACTCTTTGAGCCGGGCGAACGCATTCGGCTGCGATTCATCAACTCCTCGGCAATGACCTATTTCGACGTCCGGATCCCCGGCCTGGATATGACGGTCGTGCAAGCCGATGGCAACAACGTGCAGCCGGTTAGTGTCGATGAGTTCCGGATTGGTGTGGCGGAAACCTACGATGTGATCGTGCGCCCGAGGGACGAGCAGGCTTACACCATCTTCGCCGAATCCATGGGGCGTTCAGGATATGCAAGGGCTACGCTGGCTCCGGAAGATGGCATGGAAGCAGCCGTGCCGCAATTGCGTGAAGCCGCCCGACTGACCATGGCTGATATGGGCGGTATGCCCGGTATGGACCACGGCAGTATGTCTGGCATGGATCATGGAAACATGGAAATGAGTAGTGCGGACGGGATGGAGCATTCCAGCATGGGGAGTATGAATCATGGGACTATGAAAAACATGGATCATTCGGCCATGTCTGGTATGGACCATGGTTCCATGTCGATGGGGAGCGAAGGAAAAAGCGATCCTTTTTACGCCAGGGGCAGTGGTCTAGTGCCTGAAGCTGCCAATGGCGGCAAGTTTTTGTCGTATGCTGACTTGAAGGCTCAGGATCCGCTGTATGAGGACCGCGAACCGACCCGTGAAATCGAGCTTCGATTGACCGGCAACATGGAGCGCTATACCTGGAGCATTAATGGAGTGAAGTATGAGGACGCTGATCCGATTCGTCTCAAATACGGTGAGCGGGTCCGCTTCAAGTTTGTGAATGAAACCATGATGACTCACCCCATGCACCTGCACGGTATGTGGTCCATTCTCGATGTTGGTGCAGGCCAGTGGAACCCGATCAAGCACACGGTCAGTGTCCAGCCAGGCACCACTGTGTATATGGAAACAGAGGTGGACGAGCCAGGCCAGTGGGCTTTCCACTGTCACTTGTCCTACCATGCGGCCGCCGGGATGTTCCGGAAGGTGATTGTCGAAGGCGGCCCTGGGTCCGCGCAGGTCAAAACAAACGTTATTGGTGAAGAAGGAGGTGAGGCGTGAGCCGTATTCGATCCATTGTCGCTATCAGCCTGCTTGCGTCCTTCGTATTCCCGACGGTGGTCGTGGCTCAGGAAATGATCTCTGACACCACCGCCCGCAAGCAACCGCTAACAACATGGGGTGTTCAGTTTGAGGAGTTTGAATACCGGTACAGTGACGACGACGAGGAGTTGGGAGTCTGGAACGCGGATGCCTTCTACGGTACGGATGATTTTAAAGTCCGGTTGCTCACTACTGGGGAATATGAGATTGAGGAACAGGCCTACGAAACATTGGAAAACCAGTTGGTCGGGCAGATACCCATCTCCAAGTTCTTTGACGCTAAAGCGGGCGTACGTTTCGACACCCCTGAGGGGCCTGACCGGACCTATGCAGTGCTGGGTGTCGCGGGGTTGGCTCCGCAGTGGTTTGAGATAGATGCAAATCTATATGTGAGCGAGGAAGGAGATACTTCAGCCGAACTCGACGCAGAGTACGAGTTGCTGTTCACCAACTACTGGATCTTGGCCGCAACGCTGGATGCGACAGTAGCGTTTAGCGAGGATAGGGAAATTGGCGTTGGAAAGGGGGTGGTTTCCACCGAAACCGGGCTCAGACTTCGCTATGATCTGATCGATCGCGCCTTTTCGCCCTATGTGGGTGTTGTGCATGAGCGTAAATACGGCGATAGCGCAGATTTTGCAAGAGCTGAGGGCGGAGGTACTGAAGACTGGTTCGCAGTTATCGGTGCCCGTGTCGCTTTCTGACTGGATTAGTGAGCCAGGGGTTTGTCCTGGCTCTTTTTTTGATTCTCGTCAAATTCTTCGACAGCCTTTGTCGATTTTCAGTCGCAGTTCAGGTCCGCATGCTTTCATTGTTGTGAAATGAATAGGCAAAGAGGTGCCTACCATGACTAAAGCACATAAAGCATCGAATCAGGAGCAGTTCCTGCTGCGACGGAAACTTGCTGTGGAAGGTCTTAAAGACAGTGAGTGGCCTGACTTTATTCACGAACTCAACCATCACCCATGTGTCGATTTCGCCGAGCGCAAGCCAAATAATCGGCTACATGTCACTTTTGATGGAACTCATTGGTCCACCGACGAGTTGCTAGAGGCTATTGAAGCGCATGGTGGTCGATTGAAATCAGGGTGGTGGACTCAAAGAAAATTGGCGTGGTACCGGTTTACGGATGAAAACGTTCGTGCCAACGCAAAACATGATCCGTTTTGCTGTTCAAAGATTCCACCAATGAAACGAAAATGACTGGAGGTTAAATGAGCAGGGAGCAGGACCGAACTACTCGCTACAGGGAAGGCAGTCTGACCCTCCCGGGAACAGTCATGTTAGGTACCGGCGTCATGATTGGCGCCGGTATTTTTGCTCTGACAGGACAGATGGCACAAATGACGGGTGTTCTCTTCCCGTTGGCATTCCTGGCTGCGGCGGTGATCGTCAGTTTCAGTGCTTATTCCTACATCAAGATTTCGAATGCTTATCCCTCTGCCGGTGGTATCGGTATGTACTTGCATAAAGCCTACGGTAATCGGTTACCTACGGCTTTCAATGCACTGCTGATGTATTTCTCCATGGTGATCGCTCAGAGCTTTCTCGCTCGTACCTTCGGCGCTTACACCATGCAATTGTTTGGTGGCGATGAAAGCGGCCGAATGGTGCCGATTCTTGGCGTATCCCTGATTCTTGCGGCATTTCTGATCAACCTTCTGGGCAACCGAATGATTCAGGGTGTGGCTTCTTTTATAGGCATCTTAAAGATCGGGGGCATATTGGTTTTTGGAATTGTGGGTGTCTGGGTTGCTGATAGCTTGGAAGTGGATTTCTCGAGCGCGGGGGAGGCGGGGGCAACGGGAAACTTCCTTGGGGCAACGGCACTTGGAATACTTGCCTTTAAAGGCTTTACCACTATCACTAACAGCGGTTCTGAAGTGATAGATCCTAAGCGAAATGTAGGGCGAGCTATCGTTATTTCCATCGCTGCCTGCGTGGTTATTTATACCTTGGTGGGATTCGCTGTTGCCAGTAATTTGTCTCTAAGCGAAATCATCGAAACGCAGGACTATTCGCTTGCTGCCGCCGCTCGCCCGGCGCTTGGAGAGTTCGCTGTCTGGTTCACTGTTGCCATTGCCATGATGGCCACTGCCGGAGGGATTCTCGCCAGTATTTTTGCGGTCTCCCGTATGCTGGCGATGTTAACCGAAATGAAGCTGGTTCCCCATCGCCATTTCGGCATGCCCGGCAGTATCCAAAAGCACGCGCTGGTGTATACCGTGGTTCTAGGACTGGTTCTGACGGCGTTCTTTGATCTCTCCCGGATTGCAGCACTCGGTATTGTGTTCTACTTGGTAATGGATATTGCCATTCACTGGGGGATCCTTCGTTATTTGCGTAACGCTGTGAAGGCAGAGGCGTGGGTGCCTGCGGTTGCTATCTTCCTGGATTTGCTCGTACTTGGAGGTTTTGTCTGGGTCAAACTGAACTCCGACCCATTTGTGATTGGCGTTGCGGTTGTCACGATGGTTGTTATCGCCTCCTCGGAGCAGATTTTCCTGAAAAGGTTCCGGGAATCCGGACATTCGGGACATGATGAAACCCATGCCTATGATCACGACTAATCAGATGTCAATAGGGAGGAGAGCACAATGATGGAAGGCAATATGTTTGGCAACACAATGTGGGCAGGTCACTGGCTCTGGATGCTGGTGATTGGCATTGTGGTGGTGATACCGGCCTGGCGTATTTGCCAGCGAACGGGCTACCCGGGGTGGATGGGCGTCTTGATACTGATCCCCGTCGTCAACCTGATTCTCCTCTACTTTATCGCTTTTAGTGAATGGCCTAATGAGCGGAACGGGAACTAAATGGGTTGTTGTACTCTGACCAGCGCATTGAGCTTTTTACAAATATAAGATATGGCTTACGTTATACTGTCAATGTTCTGACAATTATTGAATAAAAACGGGAGATAACCAAATGAAAGCAACAAATCTAAAACTGCTTGTATGTTTGCTGTTTTTGCAAGTGCCGTTGGCGCAGGCTGAAGAGGTTCTTTCTGGCGAAGATGTTGCTAGTTTAGTCGTTGGAAACACGGTGCAAATGGAATTTCGAGATGCTCAGGATGATTTCCGAACTCGGACTTTTCATGAGTACTATGATCCTGATGGTTCGATCTATGGAATGACCAAATATCGCGAACATCAGGGAAACCTTACCCACTACATAGGAAGATGGGAGGTGAAAGATGGCAAATTTTGCACATCGGTGTACGGACGCGACTATTCTTGCAACCGAATAAAGCCTTTACCCGGCAATAATTACGAATTGGTCAATGAAGGAGGCGAGATCAGGAACGTCAAGGTATACGAAGGCAAGCATCATGGACTGGAGTAAGGATACCTGAGGGGGAGTTCTTAGCCTTTGTTCACTTAGACATTACGGTTCGCTCACGCGGAACCAAGAATCGAGTTAAGTCCATATTAATCTTGTCTCTGGTGAGGGGCGGAGGGCATGTTTGGTTGCGCGACTTGAGGATTAGACGATGAGTGTTTTGGAGCAGTACCGTCTGCTGCTTGCCTTGGTGCTCGGAATCGCAGCTACGGTTTTTGTCCTGTACGGGCTTGCCCGCGCGATAGGTCCGACACGCCAAGAGCCGGGTAAGGATGTACCGGCGAGTTCCGGAGTCTTGTCGCGGGATCCGGTATGGGGGCGCTATCATGCACGCTACTACGGTTACGCCTTGCTGTTCCTGGCCTTCGATATGGAGATGGCGTTTATGTACCCCTGGGCAGTTGTGTACAAGGAAGTAGGGCTGGTTGCTTTGTACGATATGGGCGTATTCCTTGCCATTCTCTTTCTCGGCCTGCTCTATGGCTGGAGCCAGGGTGCTCTGAGGCGGCAATGACTTCTAATCCAGAATTATCCAGGGCTGGCGCGCGCCAGCACCGGGAGCGTTTCACAACACTGCAGAAGTGGGTCTCTCGGGCCCTGGTGCGTAGTCTGGGCTGTCTGATCGTCCCGGGGCCGGAGGTGGCCCTGGCGCATGGTCTGGATGTCAAGGCCGCAGGCATGCGTACAACCGCGACGCCGCGCGACGCGGGCGTACTCCTGATTGTCGGAGAGCTGCCAGAGAAAATGGGCGAGGCCGTGGCAGTGCTCTACGCGCAGATGCCCCGGCCACGCGCCGTCGTCATGTTGGGCGGACAAACACCGTCATCTTTACCGAACGCTGATATTTCCGCAGGCCTTTCGCAGGAGAACCTGACGGACGCCGTAGGTCGGCTGCAGCGGGCATTGGCCGAAGGCGTCTTTGCCGCATCATCTGAGGACTTCGAATCATCGGTTCTGCATACCAGAATTGAGTATGTCTGCCCCATGCACCCGGAAGTTGTTCAGGACGAACCGGGCAGTTGCCCCAAGTGTGGAATGGACCTGGTAGCCCGGGAAGCCGGGGAGTCGGCTCCGGAGCACGGGCACGACCATGAACACGAACAGCATCATGATCACGGACACAAGCATCATGGCCATGAGCACCATGGGCACGAACACTGCCATGATCATGGACATCAGCACGATCAATCCGATGCTCGCGCAGAACATGAGCATGCCGGCCACGATCACGGCGGGCATAATCATGGTGGACGCGATCACAGTGGCCATGATCATGGTGCCTCGGGATTCATGTCCATGATCGAAGTCACCAAAGACCTGCCTCGCAGTGCCGATGGTCTGGCGATGGACTGGCTTGAGGTGCCCTTCGGTCCGGTCTTCCCCGGCTTACCGGGTGGTCTTAAGTTGACGCTGACGCTCGACGGCGATGGGGTGACTGAGGGGCAGGCGACAACCCTGGTGGGTATGGCCACCGAAGCCGAAACGATGGATGCCGAGACCTTCATTGAGTGTCTGTCGGCTGCAATGCCTCTGGCCTCGGTGAGCTACCGCCTGTTGGCCTGCGTGGCTATCGAGCGGGCGGCCGGGCTGGAGGACGATCCGGCGACCGCCCGGGCCTGTGCCCTGGAGCGGGAGCGGATTGCCAGTCATCTGGGTTGGCTGGCCCAGTTGGGGCGTCAGCTTGGCTTTGTGTGGTTGATACACCGTGCGTCGGACTTGCAACTGAAAATTCGGCACGCCAGCCAGGCGCGGCTCACTGAGCTTGAACCGGCACTGAGGGCTCTGGCTACCCGTATCGGACGGACGCCTTTGCTTAGGGCGAGGATGAGAGGTATTGGGCTATTGCCCGCAAGTTCTTCTGGCCTGCGTGGCCCCGTGGCGCGCGCTGCGGGCGGAGCAGGTGATGCCTGGGCGCGCCTGTGGCAGCGCCTGGCTGAAATCACGACGAGCATCGAATTCATCAAGGCGAATGGAGAACCGGAGTTGCCCACTCTGCGAACCATCGGCCATGCATCCGGGGTCGGTGAGGCAATCGTGGAAACGCCACGGGGAGAGGCTCAGTTGAGTGTGACTCTGGAGCACGGCCAGGTGAAATCCTATAACCTGGACACCGCCTGCAGCCACCATATCGGCCTGGTGGCAAAGCTTGTCGAGGGGCGGGAGCTTGGCGACGCGCTGGTGGCGGTCGGGTCACTGGACCTGTCGCCCTGGGAGGTGATCGCGTGAACGTTGCCATCGTGTTGCTTGCGTTGTTCGGCAGTGCCTGGCTGCTCGCCGTAATCGAGGCCTGGACCACAACCGGTCGTCTACGGCTAACTGCCCCACTCCTCAGTGGCCTGGCGCACCTTGGCCGCGAGTCCATTGTACCGCGCACGCCGGACCGGGTCTTTTTCGAGGCGGCGCCGATATTGCTTCTGGTGGTTGCGGTGCTTGGTGCCGCGGTGCTGCCGCTGGCGCCTGCCCTGGTGATCGCGGATCTGGCCACCGGCGCCCTGTTCATTAACGCAGCACTTGCCTATGTGCTGGTCGCGCTGATCATGGCGGGTTGGGGCCCTAATGGGGCCTATGCCATGATCGGCGGCTGGCGATTCCTTGGCCAGCTGATCGCTTACGCCATGCTCATTGTGATGCCTATAACAGCGGTGGCCATGCGTGCCGAGTCCCTGGTGAGCACAGTGATCGTTGGCTCCCAGGAAGGCTTGTGGAACATTGTCTATCAGCCCCTCGGTTTTGTTCTGTTTTTCATTGCCGCCATGGCGCTGGCGTTCCGCGCGCCTTTCGACCTGCCAACCGCAGAAGGGGAGCTTGGCGGAGGTGTGGATGCCGAATATACCGGCGTGCGCCTGGCGGTTCTGCGCCTTGCCCGGCTGACGCTGGTGGTCACGCTGGCTTCCGCGACCTCGGTGTTCTATCTCGGCGGCTGGCACGGACCGCTGCTGCCGCCGTGGGCCTGGAGCCTGATCAAGACCCTGGCGGTGGCCGTGTCGATGCTGCTGGTTGGTCGTTATCTGCCGCGCATTCGCGAGGCGGATCTGATGAGGTGGTGCTGGACCCTGGGAATTCCCCTGGCTCTGCTGAATATCATTATTGTCGGTCTACTGGTTCTGGTGGTGCCCTAATGTACGCTCAGGCTTTTTTTCTCGCTGTCTTTGGACTGGCTGCCATCGGCTTCGGCGTGGTGGTGTTTCGCACCTCCTCCATGATGCGCTCTGCGCTGGCGTTACTGTTTTCGCAGACGGCCATAGGCTGCATGTTTCTGGTGATGCAGACGGAATTCCTGGGTGTGCTCCAGATCATGATGATGGCCACGGAGATGAGTATTATGGCCATCTTCATGGTGATGTTCATGATGGACCCAGGAGGAATGGGCGGCATGGACATGAGCCACCAGAAGAGCTTCTCTATTGGTGCCGGGGTGGTGGCTGCTGGCGCCGCGATTGCGGTCGCGCTTCTGGCCGACTGGGGGCCGGTCACGGTCGAAGCGCCGGATGCGGCGATGCAGACACGGGCGCTGGGCCTGGAGCTGCTGGGGCGTTCCATGCTGATCTTCGAAACCGCCGGCGTGACGATCCTGACCGCCATGATTGCAGCCACGGCAGTGGCGATACCGGTGCAAACGCCTAAATATAGTGCCGCCAAGGAGGGTTCGGAATGACTTTGGTCTTGATCGTGGCGCTGGTGACCGGCGCAATCCTGTTCGGCGTCGGTGTCTATGGTGCATTGTCCCAGACCAACCTGGTGATGATCATGATGGGGGTGGAACTGATTCTCGCGGGCGCGCTGGTGAACCTGGTGGCCTTCTGGCGTTTTCTGCACCCCGAAAGCTACTCCGGCCAGATGTTCGTGCTGGTGGTGATGACCGTCATGGCGGTTGAAATGGCGGTCGGCTTCGGCGTCGCAATCGCCCGCTTCAGGGCCAAAGGCTCGGTAGAAATGGAGGAAGCTGGGGACCTGAAGGGATGAGTGCTGTGCTCCTGCCAACATTACCGCCGCTGATCGCCGCCTTGGCGGTGTTGGTACTGCGGCGGGGCAGTCCTGCTCTGGCCCTGTCCGGCGCAACGCTAAGCCTTGTAGGAAGTCTGTGGCTCCTGGCCCGGGTCGCTGGCGGTCAGGCGGACACTCTGCTTCTACCGGGCCTGCCGGAAATGCCGCTTCGACTGGTCGCCGGACCGCTGACGGCGCTGCTGGCCGTTGTGGTGGCTACGGTGGGCACATTTGTGCTGATTTACGCCGTCGGTTATATGAAGCGGGAGTCTGGTCAGGCGCGTTTTTATGCCGTGATGTCTCTGTTTCTGGCCGCCATGCAGGCGTTGGTGCTGGCTGGCGACTGGGTTCTGCTGCTGGCGGCCTGGGAGGTGATCGGTTTGTGCAGTTATCTGCTGATCGGCTTCTGGTTCGAGCGGCCCGAGGCCGCAAACGCCGCCGGCCGTGCCTTTCTCTATACCCGCAGCGCCGATCTGGGGCTTTACGTGGCGGCATTCATGTTGATCGGGTCAGCCGGTAGCAGTGAGATTGGCGCCTCCCTGGAGGCAGGCGACAGTGCATCGACCGCCGCCGGGCTTCTGTTGTTGCTCGCTGCCATGGGTAAGTCTGCACAGGTCCCTTTGCAGGACTGGCTCATGCGCGCCATGGCGGGGCCGACACCGGTTTCGGCGCTATTGCACTCCGCCACGCTGGTGGCGGCGGGTGCCATTCTGCTGATCCGTACTGCGCCGTTGCTGACCCCTGAAGCGCTTTTCGCTGTCGGGCTTGTCGGTGGTATCACCACCGTGGCGGCCGGGGTGATTGCGCTTGCCGAGCGTGATCTCAAGCGCCTGCTCGCGGCTTCCACGGCCAGTCAATACGGCCTGATGCTGATTGCCGTGGGCGCCGGGGTTCCTCTGGCCGCGCTGTTGCATCTGCTTGCCCATGCCGCCATCAAAAGCACTCTGTTCTTGGCCGCCGGCGACTTCCAGCATGTCCGCGAGAGTACCGGTTTCGATCAGTTGAAGGGTGTTGGTCGCGTCAGGCCCTGGGCTTTCGCCGGCTTTGCGCTGGCAGCACTGGCTCTGGCCGGCATCCCTCCACTGAGCGGGTTCTTCTCCAAGGATGCGGTGATTGCAGCTGCTCTGTCGGGGCAGGGCGCTGTGTGGCTAGGCTCCCTGGCCCTGGCAGGGACTCTGCTGACCGGCGCCTATATGGCCCGGGCTTTACGCGTGCTCTGGCAGGGCTCCGTTGTTACTCGCCCGGTCGCCGGTACTGGCTGGATGCGAGCGGGCGTCTGGGGGCTGGCGATCCCCGCCGCCGGCCTGGGCCTCGCCTTTGGTCCACTCGAAACCATGCTTGATCTGCCTGCTCCTGAAACCGCGGGTATCGGCGTCATATTGTCCGGACTCGTCGCCGCATTGGTCGGCCTGGCGCTGGGCTGGCTGGTGCCGGCCAAGCGTCTGCTAGGCCCTGTCCATCAATGGGCGGCATCGGGGCTGGTGGTGGCGGGCGGTCTTACTGCCTGGATAGCGCAGCCCGTAATGGCCGTTGCCCGGGCGTGTGAACGTTTGGAGGGGCTTTTCTATCAGGCCGCGCTTCGCATTGGCCGTGGAAGCCTCATCATTGCCCGTGGGGGAGATCGCCTGGAACAGCGCCTGTATGGGATTGTACTCGGTGCTGGCCGTGTAAGCCTGGCTGTCGCCAACCTTGTGCGGGTCGGGGATGAACGCCGTATTGACGGTCTGATCTTTGCCCTGGTGGCGGGTGTGCGCGCCATGGGTGCGCGGGCGCGAATCCTGCAAAGTGGTCTGATCCACCATAGTCTGGCCATCAGCGCGGGAGCCACCGCCGTGATACTGGCCATTTTGCTGTTAGCTTCACTGAGCTTCTAGAGGAAACCCCTATTCATGCTGCCACTTGTCTCGCTTACCCTGTTTTTGCCACTCGCCGGCGCAGTGCTGATTCTGTGTTTGCCAAAGCCGACGGCGCGGACGGCGCACGGCATAGCGATTGCCAGTGCTGTCCTGACCCTGTTGGGTGCTCTGGGCATGTGGTTGCAGGGCACCAGTGGCGCGGGCTTTTCCCAGGTTGAGGAGCTACAGTGGATCCCTGCCATCGGTGCTGCCTATCGGGTCGGTGTTGATGGTATCAGTCTGCCGTTGGTGTTGCTGAGTGCCGTGCTGTTTCTGGTTGCGTTCATTTACGCTTCGTCACTTCGTGAACGTCCGCGTGCCTACGTGGCCCTGGCACTGCTTCTGGAGACTGCAGCCATCGGTACCTTTACCGCCCTCGACGGGATTTTGTTTTACGTCTTCTTTGAAGTTTCCCTGGTGTCAATGTATTTCATGATCGCCGGGTGGGGACACGAGGACCGGCAGCGCGCCGCCCTTATGTTCTTTATTTACACGCTGCTGGGTAGCCTGCCGTTGTTGCTCGCCATCCTGGGGCTTTACCTTGGCAGCCCTGAACCGACCTTCGACATGCGGGCCTGGATCGAGAATCCGCCGCTGGAGGGGGCGGCAGCTATGTGGGCCCTGGTCGCCATGCTGATTACCTTTGCGGTAAAGATCCCCGCAGTGCCGCTGCATACCTGGTTGCCCGCCGCTCACGTCCAGGCGCCGACAGTCGGCAGTGTCATCCTCGCCGGCATCATGTTGAAATTCGGCACCTACGGACTGGTGCGCTTCGCGTTGCAGATGACCCCCGAGGCTTTTCGTGAAGCCGGAGTCGTTGTTCTGGTCTTCGGTGTTGTCAGCGCACTATACGGCGCCTTTGCTGCCCTGGCACAGACGGATCTAAAGCGCCTGGTGGCCTATACCTCGATCAACCACATGGGGTATGTAATCGTCGGTGTTGCGGTTGCGGCTCTGACACTGGACCCAAGCATACGTGCCACCGCGCTTGACGGTGCCGTATTGCAGATGTTCAGTCATGGCCTGGTCACTGGCGCCCTGTTCTTGCTGGTTGGCATGATTCAGGACCGCGCCCATACCCGTGAAATGGGCGAATTCGGGGGTTTGCTCAAGACGGTCCCGGTGCTTGGCTGGTCATTTGTGTTGGCGGCCTTTGCATCCCTCGGCCTGCCGGGGCTGGCGCATTTTCCGGCTGAGTTCCAGATATTTCTTGCCACGTTGAGTGGTGCGCCCGCTGCGGTTGTTGTGATTCTGGGTATTGCCATTATCGCCGGTGTCTTTCTCAAGGCGCTGCGCGAGATTTTTCTGGGTGAGGCCAGGGAGCGTTGGAATAAAATGCCAGACCTGAACGCGCGCGAAATGCTTGCCGTGGCGCCACTGCTGGTGCTCACCGTCGCCACAGGGGTGGCGCCGTCCTGGGTGTTGGATCTCATTCACCGGACGACATCGGCACTGGTACTGTAATGGCTCGTGACCTTGCGCTATTGATTCCAGAGATCGCCGTACTATTGACGGCTGTCGGCGCGCTGATCGCAGAAATGCTGCGCAAGCCGAGATTCTCTCTGTTTGTCGCGGTCACTGGGCTCCTCGCCGCCACCGGCCTGACTCTGCGGCTGATCGGCACGGACACCACAGTGTTCGGCGGCAGTTTCCGCATTGACGAGCTCAGTGTCTGGGCCAAGCTCATCCTGCTGCCCGCTACAGTGCTCAGCATCTTGCTGGCGCGGGTGGATGTAAGAGGCACTGCAAGGGAGGGCACGGTCTACAGCCTGCTGTGCTTTGCCACCCTGGGTGCTTTGGCTCTGGCTGGCGCGGGCGATACCATGTTCCTGGTGCTGGGCACACTGCTGACGGGGTTGGCCACCTTTGCCCTGGTCGCCTATCCGGACACCGACCCGGCCACCGAAGCCGCCATGAAATTCTTTGTGTTCGCCTCGGTCACCGGTGCCATCATGATTTTCGGCCTGAGCTACTGGTTTGGTGCCGCCGGTTCCACCTTGTTGGCGGATCTGCCGGGCATGGATGCCATGCCGATGGCCGTCCTGCTCGGGTTTGTAGCAGTGGTTGTTGGTCTGGGCTATAAGGCATCGCTGGTTCCGTTTCATTTCTGGGCACCCGATGCCTACGAGGGTGGCCCCCTGTCGATTGCCGCCTACCTGTCTGTGGTTCCCAAGGTTGGTGCGCTGTTTGCGTTCGCGCAGGTCGTTCGTGAGCTGCCGCCGGAAAGCGGTTGGACTGTCGTCATCGCGGCCTTGGCGGTGTTGAGCATGACCTACGGCTATCTCGCTGCGCTGGTACAGAACAACGTCGTCCGGTTGCTGGCGTATTCGTCGATTGCCCAATCCGGCTATTTTCTTCTCGGTATCTTGGCAATTGGGGCCAGTGAGCTTGCCTTACCATCCATCATCGTGTTCGCTGCCGCCTATGCCGCGATGAATCTGGGTGCTTTTGCCGTTGCTGCCGCAACCGGACGTACGCTGAACGATTTTGGCGGACTGGGGCGTTCACGGCCTCTGACAGGAATTGCAATGGTGATCTTCCTTCTATCGCTGGTCGGTATTCCGCCATTCGCCGGCTTCGTCGGCAAGTTCATGCTGTTTGCTGCGACTATTGATGTCCAGTTCACCTGGCTGGCCGTCGTGGCGATCATCAATAGCGTACTGTCACTGGCGGTGTATCTGCGCATCGTTGTGCCAATGTACAGGCAGGGTGAGACTGTGTCTGTCGGGCCGAACATTTGGCTGGGAACGGTGGTGTTCGCCGCGGCTGCAGCCACCTTTGTAATCGGACTGGCAGCTCAGATTTTTCTCGTGTAGGTGCGTACAGTCGTTCAAGGTGCGCTTGCGGGTATTGCAATCAATGCCAGGTCATCGCAAAAAACGGGTTAATGGGAGGTAAATCGGTATGGATATAAAAACATTTAAAGAACTGATCGACTGGACGCGGGATCTGCACTCACATCTGGCGAGCTGCCTATCCCATTGCGCAACAAAGCATGAGGAAGAGCGGGCCCGTGCGCTGTTGGATTATCTGGCTGCTCATGAGTCGGAGTTAGAGCGGATTGTGGACGAGTTTGAGCACCAAGGTGACAATAAAGCCCTGGAAACCAGGGTGTACGACTACCTGTCCCATAATCCGATCAAAACTCATCGAACCTGCGACGAGCCGTATACGAAGCTTGATTTCGACGGCATTTGCCGGGAGGTGTTCGACTTTCATGATCAGATCATGGATCTCTACAAGACACTGATTGGAAAGGCTGAAATTCCAGAAGCAAAAGAGCTTTTCGAATCCCTTCTGGCTATGGAAGAAAATGAATCCATGCGGTTGGCCAGACAGGTAGGCCGAATGCAAGATCTCTGATCTTCACTCGCCTTCACTGACCGTGTGGCCTGCCATCGTGCTTGCCGAGGGTAAATTCTTACACCTGAAAAACCGGCGCGAAGCCACCGCCCGGAGTGCGAAAATTGGTGGCCTGGCCCTGGTAAACCCGGGCAGCGGCAAGCAGTAGCTGTCCGGCATAGGTGTACAGGCGGATATCGACTTTGCGGGTGGTGGCCTCGCCATCGATTTTGAGGGCACGCTCTCCGGCGGGAACGAAATTCTGCGCGATGTAGTCCCCCTTCAGGATATCTTCGAAAACACGGCGGGTCAGTTTTTCGCCCCGGTAGACGCCCTTGCTGCCATGGCCCGCCACCGGTTTGAAAAACAGTCGGCGTCTGTTGCTCCACAGCGTTTCCGCGTCCTCTGCTGAAACCAGTCGTGTCTCGGGCACCGCTTTCTCCAGATACCCGGCCTCGGTTGCATTCAGCCCCCATTCGCGTAGTGTCCTGGCATCGGACAGCAGAATCAGGTTGCGTTTGTCGGCCATCAACGCATGCACCCGGGGGTTGGGGGTTACCACCACGGCATTGTCCAGATAAGCGTGTTTCAGGGCCCGATGATTTGGGGCCTCCAGGGAGAAATCCACCAGCCGGTTGTACACCATGTCGATGGGCCGGCCCCGGGCGGTCAGGACGCCATTGGTGTAGTCAAGCTCCGATGGGTCGAGGATCACGGTTTCGATTCCTCTGGCCTCGAGCATTTGTTGCGCCAGCCGGAATTCCGGGAACATGAACTGGGACTGCGGGTCGGCATCCACGATGGCCAGACGCGCAGGCACTGAATCACGGCCTTGCCTTTGCCACTCCTGATGAAACATGGCAAGCACCGCCCCTTCAAATCCATCCAGTAACCCGTTTGTGCTGGCATCCTGCAATGGAGGAGTACAGCATCGATGTTGCGCACGGGCCAGAACCGCATTCAGAAATGCGCCACCGGCGTTGGTGTTGATTTCGATCAGTCGGGGGCCGTCGGGCGTCAGGTGAAAGTCATAGCCCATGAAGGCCCCGATCGGGCCGGGATCAAAACTGGCAATTTCCGGTGCCCAGGAAAGCGCTCGTTCCTTGAAGGGAGTAAGCTCCGCCGCAGTCTCGATCGCCTGAACAACCCGTTCCATTGCTGTGATTTCTGTCTGGGGAACGAAGACCGGCGTGCTTGAGAAGAACGGTTGGAGGTCAGGAGCATCAAGCGCCCCGTTGCGAGTGTCCGAAAATTGCCTCTGGAGGCTCTCGTAGAGGGCTTTTCGGTCGAGAGTAATGCAGAAACACTGTCGGTTGAGTTGGTCGGCATGGGATGGGCTTGTCCCTGGATTTTTCCGCGGCACGTCTTGCATTGAGCATCCATAGTCAGGTTGGAGAGTTCAAAGTTGATTTTGGTCAAACGGATGCATGTTTCGCAACCATTTTCAGGCTTGTTTCAGCTTGGCGTGCTGCACTGGTGTTAGTGAGTATGCCTGTCTTTCGGCGCAGACGCCGGGGGTAATTTGACTGCGACCTGTTCTGAACCTGTTTTTGGCGGAGGAGCCGCTCATGGATCGACGCTTTACAATCACTATGGCAATTTTTGCCGTTATCGCCCTGGTTTTACTCTGGGGAGAGCACAAGGTTCACCTGCTTGGGGCCTTGCCCTGGCTGATACTGCTTGCCTGTCCGCTCATCCATATGTTTATGCACGGAGGACACGGAGGACACGGAGGACACGGAGGACATGGAGGGCATGGAGGGCATGGTCACCAAGGAGAGCAACCTGGCAAAAGGGGAGAACAGCGCGATGACTGATGGCGCATCAGATTATGGCCTTTGGAGCCTGGTGGTGCTGAATTCGGCGATTTTCATTTTCTTCGCCTTCAGCTTCTTTAAACCGCAGACGCGCCGGGACTGGCGTTCGTTTGGTGCCTTCAGCGCGTTTCTGGTGGCTCTGTTCACAGAAATGTACGGGTTCCCGCTGACGCTCTACTTTCTCTCCGGCTGGCTGCAGAGCCAATATCCCGATGTGAACTGGTTGGCTCACGACAGTGGCCACTTGCTGGAAATGCTGTTTGGTTGGCAAGGCTCCCCGCACTTTGGGCCGTTTCATCTCTTGAGCACTGTGTTTATTGGCCTCGGTTTTTATCTGATTGCGGCTGGGTGGCGCACTCTCTATGCTGCGCAAAAGGCGGGGCAGTTGGCCACAACCGGCCTTTATGCCCACGTTCGCCACCCCCAGTATTCCGGCTTTGTGCTCATCATGTTCGGTTTTTTGCTGCAATGGCCCACGCTGCTGACGCTGGCCATGTTCCCGGTGCTGGTCTGGATGTACTCGCGCCTGTCTTTGCACGAGGAGCGTGAAACAGAAAAACAGTTCGGCTCCGATTGGCGGGCCTATGCAGCCAGAACTCCTCGTTTTATTCCGCGCTGGGGAAGTGTCAGGCGCAAGGAAATAGAGGAACAAGATTGATGCATGTAGTAACTATCTCAGTAGGCGTTCTTGCGGTCGCACTAATCAGCGGTTGCGGTGAACAGACGGTGGATGACCGCTGGTACACACAGGCCCAGGTTGACCGCGGTGCCGTGGTTTTTGACGACAACTGCGCTAGCTGCCATGGCAGCAATGCTCAAGGAGCCTTCAATTGGAAAAAGGCCCTGAATGATGGCTCTTACCCACCGCCACCTCTCAACGGAACGGGCCATGCCTGGCACCATTCGTTCGACACGCTCATGGCTACAATTCAGCAAGGAGGAGCTCCCCTGGGCGGAAAAATGCCAGCCTTCGATGGCAAGCTCTCAACGGATGATCAAAAAGCCGCTATCGCCTATTTTCAGAGCAAATGGGACAAGCGGATCTACGAGGCATGGTCTGAAAGGAACGGGTTCTGATTTATTCGGGCAATCAGACGACTAATTCGAGGAAGTAGCGTATGAAAGGCGTGTCGTTGATCGCTGTATTGAGTGCGTTTCCGGGCATTGTGTTCGGTGATGTGCCCTCAGGGGAATCATTGGTAGACGGGATGGAAGACACGCTTTGGTCCGACACCAACCACGGCCGCTTCACCATGCGCATTGAAACCGAATACTGGACCCGGGAACTGGACCTCGAAGCCTGGATGGATCGGCCGGAGAAGACGCTGATTCGAATTCATGCCCCTAAAAAAGAAGCAGGCATCGGTTCACTGCGTATTGGCGATGCCATGTGGAACTACCTGCCCAAGGTGGACCGCACCCTCAAGATCCCGCCCTCGATGATGCTGCAACCCTGGATGGGGTCGAATTTCAGCAACGACGATCTGGTCAAGGAAAGCTCGTTTGTTGATGACTACACCCACGAAGTGACGGGCAGCGAAGAGCAGGGTGGGACGACTGTCTATCGAGTGGTCTCCACCCCCAGGCCTGACGCACCGGTGGTCTGGAGCCGCCTGGAATTCTCAATCCGTGAGGATCACATCCCCCTTGCCATGACCTATTTCGGTGAACGGGACCGGGCCGTAAAGACCATGACATACAGCGACGTCGATACCCGTGGCGGGCGTCAGATCCCCACCCGCTGGACCATGGTGGATGCGGACAATCCCCAGTCCCGTACGGTGATTGAGATCGAGTCCATTGAGTTTGATGTCCCGCTGGACGACGAGCTGTTTAGCCTGCGTCGCTTGCGCAACCCACAGTGAGGCTTGTCCATGGCGCTTGTGAATGTTGAACACGTCTCCCGCGTTTACCGGCAGGACAGTATTGCCGTAAAAGCCCTGGACGACGTGTCGATGACCATTGAGGCCGGCGAGTTTACGACACTGGTTGGGCCGTCAGGCTCTGGCAAGACCACGTTGTTGAACCAGATCGGCGCACTGGACGAGCCGTCCGCTGGCAAGATCCAGATCGATGGTCAGGAAATCACCGGTCTGAGCCGCAGGAAACGAACCGACCTGCGGCTGTGGAAGATCGGTTTCGTGTTCCAGGAATACAACCTGATCGGCGTGCTTTCAGCCCAGGAAAACGTGGAATACGTTCTGATGTTGCGGGGCGTGCCCTTTCGGGACCGTCGCCAGAGAGCCCGGGCAATCCTGGCTGATGTGGGACTGGCGGGGCTGGAAACTCGCTTGCCCAATGAGCTTTCTGGCGGCCAGCAGCAGCGGGTGGCGGTGGCCAGAGCCATTGTCAGCAACCCGGCCATCGTGCTGGCCGACGAGCCTACGGCCAATCTCGACTCTAAAACCGGTGCCGCTCTGTTGGACATGATGCGCCGGCTTAACGACGAGCATGGCGTTACCTTCGTTTTTTCCACCCACGATCCCATGGTTATGGAGCGGGCCCGGCGGGTAGTGCATCTCAAGGACGGTCAAATTGAATACGAGGAACGCCGGCCATGATGGCCTGGCTACGGCTGGCGTTGGGTAACCTGCGGGCGAACCGCCGCCGCACGGGGATTACCCTGCTGTCGCTGATCGTGGGTGTGGCAGGCCTCGTGTTTCTGTGGGCGTTCATCGATGGCATCAACGCCCAGATGATCAATAACATGACCGGCTATGTTACCGGTGATCTGAAGGTACACGCGCGCGGCTTCCACAACGAGCGGGAAATGAACATCGCTCTGCCGGAACAATGGAATCTGCCACCCGTGGTGGCTGATACCGAGGGCGTGGCTGCTGCTGCGCCCCGCCTGACCGGCCACGCTCTGGTCAGCCTGGCGGATAAATCCCGGGCGATGCAGGTCACCGGTGTTGATCCCGCCGGCGAGAAAACGGTAACCCGCCTCGATCACTCCCTGGTGGCGGGCCGCTATTTGCAGACCGGAAACGAAATCCTGCTGGGTGCCGGTGCGGCCGGGGCTCTGGAAGCCGAAGTGGGCGATGAATTGGCCCTAGTGGTGCAGGCCGCGGACGGTTCCATCGGTGCTGACCGGTACACCGTTATCGGTTTGTTCGAAACCGGTGTGAAACGCATTGATGGCCAGGTAGCTCAGATTCCCCTAGAGTCGGCTCAGGAGCTTTATGCGCTCTGGGGTCGCGTCACCGAAGTGGCTGCCCGAGTGGACGACCCCGACCAGTTGCCATTGGTGATTGATCGCCTGCAGGAGCAATTACAGGCGCGACAGGTAGAAGTTCTGGGTTGGCCTAAGCTGATGCCGTCTCTTGTGCAGATGATGGACTTTCACAATGCCGTGGCCTACATCGTCATCTTTGTAGTGTTTGTGGTGGTGGCTGCAGGAATTGCCAACACCATCCTGATGTCGGTCATAGAGCGTGGCCGGGAGTTCGGTGTCATGATGGCGGTGGGCACCTCGGGTTCGCGCATGGTGCAGTTGGTGCTGCTGGAAACGTCTTTGATGGCCCTGGTAGGTTACGCCCTCGGCCTGGTCCTTGGGTTGGTCGTGACCGCCTACTTTGCCAGCAGCGGCCTGGACTTTACTGCCTACATCAAAGCCATGGATACCATGCCGGGTCTGAGCGGCATCGTCTATCCCACCACCAGCCCGGATCGCTGGGCAATCATCGGCCTGGTAGTCATTGTGGTCGCCCTGCTGGCGGCCGTCGTTCCCGCCTGGATTGCCAGCCGCCATACGCCGCTGGAGGCCATGGATGCTCACCGAAGTGCCACGAACCGCTTGCGTCGCATCCACACTGAGGTTACCTCAGATCGCAGGTTTCTGATCTTTGCCCAGATGGCCCTGCGCTCGCTCTTCCGGAACCCCCGCCGCTCACTGATTACCGCCTCGGCCACGGCTTTCGGTCTGGCTGCCTACCTGTTTTTGTACGGCTTTGCCGACGGCTTCTTCGAGCAGATGGTCCGTAACTCCACCCAGCAGCTCAGCGGCCATGTTCAGGTGATGGCGAAGGGGCACGATGTGGATCTCGCGCCGAATTTGCGCATCGACGATGTAAGCGAGCGATTGAAAACTCTGGCGGATGAACCCGAGGTGCAGGCCGCCGCCCCGCGTATCCTGCTCAAAGGTATGGTGGCCAACCCCAAAACCAGCCAGCCCGTGGAACTGGTGGGTGTGGCACCAGAACAGGAACGGCAGGTAACCGAACTGGCCCGCTACATGGTGGAGGGCCGGTACGTTCAGGACGATGGTAAAGGCATTGTCATCGGTCGCAAGCTGGCGGACGAACTGGACGCCCGGCTGAACGACAAGCTGGTGGTGACTGTGCAGCAAGCCAGTGGTGATCTGGCTTCCGGCGCTTACCCGATTGATGGCATCTACCGCACGGGCAGTGACCTGTTCGATAGCGAATATGTGTTCGTGAACATCGCTCAGGCCCGTCAGTTGGTAGGGTTCGCCCCGAACCAGGCCTCGCGCATTGCCCTGCGCCTGCAGGACCGCACTCAGAGCACGCCGCTGGCCGAACGCCTCAATCGCGAACTCGCCGATACCCAACTGGTGGCCCAGGACTGGGAAACCCTGTTGCCGGTAGTGGTGCAGATGATCGAGATGACCCAGATCGACTTTTACCTGATCCTGTCCGTCGTGTTTGTTGTGGTGGCCATCGGGGTGATGAACACCATGGTGATGTCAGTGATGGAACGCACCCGGGAACTGGGAGTCATGCTCGCCCTGGGGACCCGGGGCAGCCAACTGGTGCTGACGATCCTCTTCGAGGCTCTGTTCCTGGCGCTGTTGGGCATGGTTGCGGGCGCCGTGTTGGGCGGGTTGATCGTAGCCTGGCTGAATCGCAGTGGCATCGACCTCTCTGCCATTGCGGGCTCCTTCGAGACGATCCCGGGCATTACCGACAAGGTGTACCCGGTGCTTATTCTTGACCACGTCTGGTTGCCCAGTGTGCTGCTGTTCGCCTGCTCCGTGCTGGTGGCGCTGTACCCTGCGAAAAGGGCAGCCCGCCTCGACCCGGTGGAGGCCATCCGACATGGTTAGGCGGTTTCGCGCCCTTCTCGGGCTGCTGGCGGCCCTTTCAGCTGTCGGTGTCCAGGCGGAGGTCAGCCATTCTGGCTACTTCAAGAACCAGACAGCGGGTTCACGCTCGTTGGTGAACGGTGATCCTTACCTCTCAAACCTGACCCGGTTGCGCCTGAAGCCGCGCTACCGCGAGGGCGACTGGACTATCGAGGCTGCGTACGACCTGGAGCTGCTCACGGGCAACTTTCTGGATTCACCGGAATTTGCGTTGCTCAAGGGGGCGCCGGACCCGCGTTACTGGACCCTGCAAGACGAGTTTTATGAGTCCGGTGATCTTGTAGCTCGCCACCAACTCTATCGGGGGACCGTGCAGTGGCGGTCACCGATGGGCGACTTCCGGTTGGGTCGCCAGCAGGTGAACTGGTCTACCGCTCTGATCTGGAACCCCATGGACATCCTCAATCCGGTAAGCCCCTTGCAGTTGGAACCGGATGAACGCGTCGGCGTAGACGCGTTATTGTGGGACCAGCCCTGGGGAGCGCTGGGGCGGATCAGTGCGGTGCATGCCCCGCAACACGAGGACGAGGATGGAAGCACGGCTGCGCGGGTAAAGCGCTATGTCGCCGGCGTGGACGCCGGGCTGATGCTGGGTGAATTCGCGGATGTCACCAAGGCCGGGCTCAGTGGCAGCGGCTCGCTGAGGGGCACCGGCTGGCGCACGGAACTTCTCTGGAGCCAGCCGGCGCAGGGCGACAGCTACTGGCAGGCGGTGGCGGACGTAAATTGGTCGTTCCGCAGTGGTATCAACCTGGCAGTTGAATACTTTTACAATGGCCAACCAGTGCCGCTGCAGGCCCTCGACCTCAGTCGTCTGGTGGCGTCAGAACCGCTTTATGCCGGGCGCCACTACACCGGCGTGCTGGTCTGGCAGGATATCAACCCGTTCTGGCAGTATCGGGTGGTTGCCATCCGTAACGCCGACGACGCCAGTTGGGTGCTCTATCCCCGCTCCAGCTGGACATTGCCAGTTACAGAGGAAGTATATCTGATGGCGGGAGCACAGATATTCGGCGGCGATGACGACAGTGAATATGGGCGTTTGGAAATGTTGGGATTGTTCGAGCTACAATGGTACTTTTAATTTTGAGGCGATAAATAATGATAGTCAGCCATTTTATATAAATGGCTGACTATCTACTTTCAATAGGCCTGTTTAGTGGTTTCACGAGTGGCCATTTTAAATCCTGTTCTATCACTGGAAACGTCGGAGCGTTGCGGTATGAACCCGGTTTCCACGATTGAGATCAATTTCGGATGAATTCGCCTGCATCGAAACGCAATTTTCAGCTACGATTCAGTTTTATGGTCTTTACTGAACGGGATGCAAATGGATGCAGCTCTTAAGGAGGATCTCATGAACAGATTAAACCATTTGGTTGCGTGTTCCGTTATGGTTGCTTTACCTGTTATTGCCTTTGCCCAGGGCAACACCGGGCAAATGCCCCACGGTGGCATGATGAATCAGGAACAAATGCAGCAGATGAATGAAAATATGGCACGAATGCAGGCCATGATGCAGGAAATGCGCGATGCCACATCGGATGCCGAGCGACAGCGCATCCGGGAAAAGCACATGGAGTCCATGCAGAAACACATGGGTATGATGCGTGGTGGCATGATGGGGCAGGGAATGATGATGGGGGATGATCATGGGATGAAGAATGGTCAGGGAATGATGAATAATCAGGGCAAGAAGCAGCCCGGTAACGCCCAGGGGAATCGTTCTGGTGGTCCGGGGATGGACAATGAGCAGCGTCTTCAGATGATGGAGAACCGGATGAACCAGATGCAGATGATGATGGAGCAAATGCTGGAGCATCAGCGGCAAATGAACCGCAACTGATGTGTTCCTGCCTTCTAGTCAAACAGTGACAGTTGATCGGGCTGCTGCTTCGCTGGCACGCCGGGGCGTTTCTGGACAGGCCCCTTGCGACTGCCATGGCGGGCCAGCACCCGGTCTGTTTCTGCCTTGCTGACGTGCTGCTTGCGAAAGTCGCCAACCGCCTTGCGGGCAACCCGGGCCGCCTGCTCATGGTCACACACCGGTGAGATGTAGGTGTTGCCGCCATAGCGTTCTTTCTGGGCCGGAGTCATCAGCCAGGGCGTGTGGATCATTTCACTGGGCACGCCCGACAGCTCCGGGATCCAGCGCCGGATGAATTCGCCTTCTGGATCCAGTTTCTGGCTCTGCAACACCGGATTGTAGATGCGCAGGGCGTTGATGCCGGTCAGGCCAGACTGCATCTGGGTCTGTGAGTAGTGAATGCCCGGCTCGAAATCGGTAAACAGGCGGGCCAGATGAAGGGCCGGATCTCGCCAGTGCAGCCAGAGCTGATAGCTGGCGATTGCCATCAACATGGCGCGCATCCGGAAATTGATCCAGCCCGAATTGGCCAGGGCGCGCATGCTGGCGTCCACGAGGGGCCAGCCGGTCAGGCCTTCCTGCCAGCGCTGCAGCCGCTCGGAATCGTTAGGCCCGGTTTTCAGTGCCTCCATCTCCCTGTGCATGGCCCGGATTTCCAGCTCCGGTTCGTCCTCCAGTTTCTGGATGAAATGACAGTGCCAGTGCAGCCGGGACCGGAAGCTGGTCAGGCTTTTCTTTTTTCTGGGCAGGGTGTTGCGGTGATTGCCGGTGGCCTTTGCCTCCTGGTACACCTCCCGCAGGCTGACAGTGCCATATGCGATGTGCGGACTCAGGCGCGAGCAGGCTCTTACGGCGGTGTTCGGGCTGGAGATATTGTACTGGTAGCCGACGCAACGGCGATCCAGGAACGAGGTCAGAAGCTTTTCGCCTCTCGCGCTGCCACCTATCTGGCGGTCCGGACAGTCGTCAGGTACTTCAAAAGCCGGGCCATTGTAGCCAGGGCAAAGGGCCATCAACGTATCCGATGTCGGAATTACAGTCGGAGCCTCCAGCAATGGTTGGCACATCAGCTCGGTCCAGGCCCTGTCCCAGACATCCCGGTCGCTCAGGCGACGAACCACACCAAACTGGTTCCACTCCCGGAACTCCACCTGGTTCTCCGAGCACCAGTCAATCACCGACCTGTCACGCTCGTAGGTCCACTGCCCGCCGGTTTCCTGATGGCAGAAGATGCGGTTAATTGGCTGGTGGGCCTGAATCTGCTTGAGGGCATCAATCATCGACCCTCGCAGCACCATCAACTGACTGCCGGACTTGCGCAACTGCCGGTCCAGATCGTCCAGAGAATCCCGGATAAAGGCCCATTGGCGGCCGCTGGTGTCCGGCAGTTGCCAGTACTCATCTTCGATGACGTACAAGGGTATGACCGGCTCTCCCAGGGCGGCTGCCGCCACCAGCGGGGCATGATCCCGGGTGCGAAGGTCGCGCTTGAACCACACCACGGTGGTCATGACGATGCACTCCTGTCACGCCGGCAACGTTCGCTGCAGTAGCGCACGTTGTCCCAGTCTTTGGCCCATTTTTTCCGCCAGGTGAAGGGCCGCTGGCAGACCGGGCAGATTTTTTCCGGGAGATTGGGTTTCTTATGGGGCACTAATGTCTTCCATTCGGGATGTATCGCTTTCTACGTCTTCCCGACAGGCCAGGATCAACTCGGGAGGGCGAGAGAAATGGACCTCAGGACTTTGACTCCCGGGCCAGCCGGGCCAGATCTTCACTGATCTGCTCGGGCGACAGGCCGGGGCGTAGCAGCAGCCGGGCGTTGCCACTGTGATCGAACACATAAACTGCGCTGCTGTGGGAGACGTTGTAGTTGCCGCTGGCGTCAGGTTCGTCATAACCGAAGGTGGTGCGGTAGCGTTTTGCGAGTTGTCGAAGCGCGGGTTCTTCGGCGGTCAGGCCAACGATCCGGTCGCCGAAAAAGTTTACGTAACTGGCCAGTCGTTCCGGGGTATCCCGTCGCGGGTCAACGCTCACGAACAGGGTGGTGACATCGTCCTGGTACTGTTCCGGCAGTTGCTGAACCGACCGGCGAAGATCAGTCAGCGTGGTTGGGCAGACATCCGGGCAGGAGGTAAAGCCGAAATAGACCAGCCGGATGTTGCCCCGCGAGTCTGCGGGAGTCACGGTGTTTCCATCCGTGCCCTGGAGCTGGAACTGAAGCTCGGGCATCAGGCCCGATATGTCCTTGCCATGCCAGCTCTCATCATTTCCGCCGCAGCCAGTGAGCATCAGGGCAATGAAAACAGGCCAGAGTAGCTTTGAACTGCTCATGCGTTACCTCCCGCCAGAGAGCGGCTTTTCGGGAATTTACCATCTTCATGCATGGCCCGGCGAAGCACGATCAGAATGCCGATGATGCTCATCATGGCCGGTGGAATCCAGGTCAGCAGGCCGCCCAGCAGCTGGTCGGTTTCCGGTGGCATGGGCCATGCCCTGCCGCACACTTCGTAGACGTCGTACACCATGCCCCGGGAGAATACGATCCAGGCCCCGAGAATCATCTGGGGGATCGCCACCAGTGCTAACAGCAGAATGCGTTTACCGTAACCCAGAGCGTTGGTGAGGGCCGGCGATCGGGGATCAAAGATCAACCACCAGAACAGCAGACCATCCAGCAACATGCTCCAGTTCATGATCCAGTAGAGCTGCCGGCTGAGCATGGCGTCAAAATGAATCGGCGGCCAGAGCCAGAAATAGATCAGCCCCACGAACAGAAACGAGGCGATGAAGGGTTGCTGCAGAATCCGGTAAATCCACCCCAGAGGTTGCAGCCAATAACGCACAGACGGCGAGATTTTCTGATACCAGAAGCGCATCACCGGCAGAGGGTTGGACAGCGCAATCAGAATCGGCCCAAGGTGATGAAGAATCAGATGTTGCCCCCGATGGACGAAAAACATGTATTGGGAGTAGTAGTCGAATCGGGTCTGCATCACCGCATAGCAAAGCATGACCCCGAGCGTAAAAGTGACGATACGGCCCGGTCCCGGCCGGTCCTGCTCTGGCATCCTCAGCAAAGCGACACCGTAAAACCCGAGCACCAGCACATAGCTGAGCAGCGTCAGGGGAGAGAAATCGTAGGGCAGCAGGTAGCTCGGTACTGGCATAGGTCAGACTCGATGCGTGCACGCAGTGGCAACCGGGGTTATCTTTCTTGTCAGTACCGCCGAGTTTTGCCGGCCCGGCGGCGGATTTCAAGGCCGGCTTCAGGAAACTTCTGACGGAGACGGGGCATGGCCCGATTTTGCGATTCCATTTCAGCACCGTCGGTGTTGATCTTCGACTGGCACGGCACGCTGGTAGACACTCACGATGCCATGTTCAGTGCCATGGAAGACATGCTGCCGCAGCTGGAGGATCTGGGGCTGGTGGAACGGCTGCTGCCCGAGGACAAGTGCCGAACATCGGACGATGCGCGCCTGGTGCGCTACATCCGGATTTTCCGGCGGCTGCATCCACGTATCCTGGCGGAGCGTCGGGTGTCGAGGACCGACATCTTCAACGCCATTTTCGGCGATGATAAAGAGGCCAAGCTGATCGCCCACAAGGCCTACAACGAGGCCTATCGGCGGTACTTCGGGCAGGTAAAGCCGTTCCAGCCCGGTGCCTACGAGTACCTCTCCGCCCTGAAAGCCATGGGGATCCGGCTGGCGGTATCCACCAACCGGAACCGGGAGTTTCTGGACCGGGAACTACAAACGGTGGATGAGGGGCGATGGCGGAAGCTGTTCGATGCCACGGTCTGTGCCGATGACGTAACCGAGTACAAGCCCGACCCGGAGGTAATCCTCAAAGCGCTCGAAAAGCTTGATCTGCCAGTGGATGAAAAAGCCTGGTATGTGGGCGACAGCTACGTGGATATGCTCACCGCCAACAAGGCTGGCGTGTCTGGCGTGTTCTACAACGGGGCCTGTTGGGAATCCGGCCGGATCGACAGCTGGTTCTCCCATCGGGACGCCCCTGCGGCCATTCTGGACAGCTTCGAAGACCTGATGGACCTGCTGGCCCTGCTTGAACGGAGTCAGCCGGAGGCCTTCGAACAAACGCCTGCCGAGGTTCGCCCGCGTCCCTTTCCGCCGCCACAGCGCCCAGAGCCGAGGATCGAGCCGGACTGGCACCCGGCGGTGGTCAAGCTCATTCGCCCGGCGGTCATCCTGTTCGACTGGCACGCCACCCTGGTGGATACCCTGGACGCCATGTACCACGCTGTGGATGACATGCTGCCGGATTTCCACAAACTCAAACTGATGGACCGCATGGTGGCGCCGGAAGACAGCAAGACCCCGGAAGACGTGAAGCTGGTTGCCTACGTGCGAGAGTTTGCGAAGTTGCACCCGAAGGTGAAGGCGGACCGGAAGATTTCGAGGACGGATATCTTTGAGGTGCTGTTCGGGGATGATCAGGAGGCCAAGCAGGTCGCCCACAAGGCGTTCAATCATCACTATCGAAAGCACTACGGTACCGTGAAGGCCTTTGAACCGAAGGTTCGGGAGGTTCTTCAAGGTTTAAGGCGACTCGGTATCCAGGTGGGTGTTATTACCAATCGGGATCGCGAGTTTTTCGAGCATGAGCTGGCGGCTGTGGAAGACACCGGATGGACTCATCTGTTTGATGTCGATGTCTGCGGCGACGACACGCCCCTGCGAAAGCCGCACCCCGATCAACTGCTGCTGGCGGTTCAGAAGCTGGACTATCCGCCGGATCCGAGCGTCTGGTATGTAGGCGACAGCACCACCGACGTGATTGCCGCCAAGCGTGCCGGCCTCACCTCGGTTTTTTTCAATGGGGCCCAGTGGGACCTGCCCTGGCTGAACAAGATTTTCCCGGGCACCCACAAGCACCCGGATAAACCGGACGTGGTAGTAAATGATTTCTCGGAGTTCTGGGCGCTAGTGCTGGCCTGCGAGGTAGGGCCACCATGAATTAGGGCGGAACCTGGGAAGGCGACCAGAATGGTCAGTACTGTTCAACCTGGCTGAGTGCTTCCTCGATGCTGAGACCGATTACAGCTACGCCGATGGCTGACTTCCCGTGGCCGGGTACCACTGGCGTGCTGGCGGTGATCTGAAATCGGGCCGCGGAGGTGTCATAGCGAATCGGGGATATGTACAGCCGCCTTTCGGCTTCGGTGCCGGTGACCCGGTTTTCCATTACCCTCTGGAACTTGGGTTCGTCACCCTGCCAGTAGTCGGATGTTAGCTGGCTCATCGCGGCTAGAGTTCCCATGTCGTTGATCAGCATTACCTCGGTAACAAGGCCCCTGTGAGACTCCTGCCAGGCCAGAAGTGCCCTGGAGCCGGGCAGCGCGAGGATCCTTTCGGCCAGATCCGGCGTTGTGACCGGCACCAGTGCTTGCCACTGACTGTCGATGGTCATCACGTCGGTAAAGCTTTCCTGCCTGGGACCGGCATCAATGATCTGGCGGATATCCAGAACGCTGTTCATTTCCTCGAACAGGCGCCCCGATAGATCCGTAATGCGACGCTCTTCCTCCCGGGACAGAGCTAGCTGTCCGGCCATGCAACTGTTCAGGGTGCGGTTGAAAGTGCCCAGAAAATCAGGATAGTCGGAAACGAAAGCTTCGCTCAGGTACAGGTAAAGTGGCGCGTAACGGACAAAATGGGCATTGAGTTGCATGCCTTGCGAGTCGTTTTCATAACGCAGACGGTTCATGACCCGCTCATCCATCAGGGCCGTATCGATTCGTCCCCGTTTGAGCAGCGCGAGCAACTGCGAAGGCGAAGACACGCTCAGAAAAATGGCATAGCCGTTGGCTTCCAGCCAGGCTTCCTCGTTGCTACCGGACACCACTCCGATCCGCAGGTTGCTGGTAAACGCTTTATTGGCCCGGGTGAAAAAATACCATTTCTCCAGGGCCATCGGATCGCTGCGTTTTGCTATGTTGTCGAGCTCTGCGGAGGGATCAATGGCAAAATAACCATCGATCATGCTTCGTTCCAGCGAGTGTATGGCGCGGTTCTGAGGGGTTATCCTGATGCGGGTTGACCAGCCAGCACGGTTCGCGGCGCAAACCACGGTATCCACGGTTTCGCCGGAGATCTGATTGGTTCCACCCTGTGCTGTGCCCGCCATCTGATAAGGCGCGCTGTCAAAGGTGAAGAGGTCCAGTGTCGGAGGCTGGGCCTGGCAGACGGCAGTGGTCAGCATCGCCGTCAGGCCCACTGCCAGTTGGAAGTTCATAGTGCAGATCGCGTCCGTGTTGTTAACAATCCTGATAGCAGGCTAGCACCAATATGGGGCTTTTGCTGCACAACCTTAGGACATATTCTGATAAGCATGAACAACAACAAAGACCAACCCATGAATGAAAGAAAAGCATCAATACTGGTAGTGGATGACGACGCTGCTATCCGCGAGCTTCTGGAGGAGCATCTGACCCGGGTAGGTTATGAGGTTGTGACCGCAGGAGACGGCGATCAGATGCGACTTCAGCTGGACTCGGCCCACGTCGACCTGATCGTTCTGGATGTCATGTTGCCCGGCGATGACGGTTTCACCCTGTGCCGACAGATTCGCGAACACAGCCGGGTGCCGATCATCATGCTTACAGCGAGCTCCGACGAGACCGATAGGGTTGTGGGCCTGGAACTCGGCGCCGATGATTACCTCGCCAAACCCTTTAGCGCCCGGGAACTTCAGGCCCGGGTTAAAGCCCTTCTTCGCAGGGCCAGTTTCAGTCGGTCCGACAACCCTCGCTACGTCGTCTTTGATCGCTGGCGGCTGGATACCCTGGCCCATGAACTGATTGACGAGAATCAGCGGGGCACGGCGCTTTCGGGAGCAGACTTCGCCCTGCTCCAGCTGTTTCTCCGTCATCCCAATCAGGTGCTTGATCGTGACACCATATCCGACGTTACCCGAGGCCGGGAGTCCATGCCCCTGGACAGGGTGGTGGATGTGGCCGTCAGTCGCCTGAGACAACGTCTGGGCGATCAGGGCCGCAACCCCAGACTGATCAAGACCGTCCGGGGCGCCGGCTACCTGCTGGCAGCAACGGTGACCCATGTCTCGGAGTAGCGCGGGCAAAGCGGAGCAGAAAATCTGGCGCTGGTTTCCCTCCTCACTGCTCGGGCGGGTATTGTTGCTGACTCTTTTGGCGATGGCGAGCGCCCAGATTATTTCCAGCGCCGCCTGGATTGCCACGTTCCGGGCCCAGCAAGTTGAGGGGCTGGTGTCCACCACCCGTAATCTGGCTCAGTCGGCTGCGGCAACCGCGCAATTCTTCAATTCGCTCCCGCTGGAATACCGCCATATCGTGCTCGATCAGCTTCGGGACATGGGCGGCACCCGCTTTTTTGTCTCGCTCAACGACAAACGTATCGATATGGAGCCGCTGCCGAACACCGAGCGAAAACGGCTGGTTACGGAAGAGGTCGAAACCGTACTTCGCAAAAGGCTGGGTAACGAGATCAATCTCTACGTCGACTTTGTGGATCCGGCCGATTTGAGAATCCTGAACACCGAGCTGCCTCTCGATGCACTGCCACGATCCTGGGCCCACTATGCATTGACATTGGAGCCCCTGAATCCGCCGGTCCTGGTTACCCAAATAGAAGTCGCAGACGGCGAATGGTTGTACCTCGCCGCGGCATTGCCTGCCCCCTTCGTGTCACTGGAGGATGAGGGGGTTCCGGGCCAGCAGATCCTGTTTCTGGTAGTGATGATCGCCATACTGTTTCCGGTACTTGCATGGCTGATCCGCCAACAGACGCGGCCGCTGCGCAAATTGGCCAAGGCTGCCCGGGATCTGCCCCTGGAGGATGATCAGCCACCGCTGGTGGAAAAGGGCAGCGCAGAGATCCTGGCCGTGACCCGAAGCTTTAATACCATGCGTCGTCGATTACAGAGTTACATCAGCGACCGGGACCAGCTATTCCGTGCCATTTCTCACGACCTCAAGACCCCGATTACACGGCTGCGTTTGCGGGTGGATCTGATTGACGACGACGTGATGCGCGAGCGCCTCGAGGCGGATCTCCATGAACTGGAATTGCTGGCGAAGAATGCCCTCCAGTCCATGAAAGACACCGATATACACGAGAATGCCGAGCCCGTGGATGTGGAGCGTATGCTCCGGGGAATGGCGGAAGCCTACCAGGGCGACGGGCCTGATCGGGTGGACGTGCAGGGCCATTGCAGGCCATACCGGGGCAAGCCACTGGCTTTGAAACGATGTCTTGGAAACCTGGTTGATAACGCCGTCAAGTATGGCCACAAAGCCATGGTTCGCATTGAGGACATGGCGGGCCAACTGGTGATCCATGTGGAGGACGAGGGGCCCGGTGTGTCCGAGGAGCAGTTGTCCCGTATCTTTGAACCGTATTACCGGCTGGACAAAAACCAGCACCAGGGTTTTGGTCTTGGTCTGGGAATAGCGCGCAATATAGCGCAAAGCCACGGCGGTGAGCTGGAGATCAGCAACCGGCGCCAAGGAGGGTTGCACGTCAAGCTGACCTTGCCTCGCCACTGACGGCCCATGTAACAATCCTGTTACATGGGCATTTCCCTTTGATACGTAGAGTGGTCGTTTCTTGCCATAGACTCCAACGTTGCCAATAAAACAAAAACACGGAGTGCCATATGACTACGTTCAACAAAACCCTTTCTGCATTTGCTCTGTCTGCTGCACTGCTGCCCACGACGGCTGTCCAGGCCGGCGAGGTTGAAGTTCTGCACTGGTGGACCGCTGGTGGTGAAGCCCGGGCCGCGGCTGCACTGAAGGAAATGATGGAAGATCAGGGCCACACCTGGAAAGACTTTGCCGTGGCCGGTGGTGGCGGTGAAGCGGCCATGACCGTGCTCAAGACCCGCGCTGTCTCCGGCAACCCGCCGGCTGCCGCCCAGATCAAGGGCCTGGATATCCGGGAGTGGGCCAAGCTGGGCTTTCTGACCAGCCTTGATGATGTGGCCGAGGCCAACAACTGGGACCAGCTGATTCCGCCGGTGATTGCCGATGTCATGCAGTACGAGGACAGCTATGTCGCCGTACCGGTGAATGTGCACCGGGTTAACTGGCTCTGGGCCAACCCGGAGGTACTTGAGAACGCCGGGGTTTCCTTGCCCACGACCCTCGAAGAATTCTACGCCGCGGCCGAGAAGCTGAAAGCCGATGGCATTGTTCCCCTGGCCCATGGTGGCCAGCCCTGGCAGGACGCAACGGTTTTCGAGGCCGTGGCTCTCGCGGTCATGGGCCCGGAAGACTTTGCCAGCGCCTTCGTTGAGCACGACATGGACGTGATTAACAGCGCACAGATGGAAGAGGTCTTCGCCGAGTTTGCCAAGGTGATGAGCTACGTGGATGACAATGCAGCCGGCCGTGACTGGAACACCGCCACCGGCATGGTTATTCGAGGCGAGGCGGCCATGCAGATCATGGGCGACTGGGCCAAGGGAGAGTTCACCGCTGCTGGCCTGACTCCTGGTGAGGATTACATCTGTGCCCCGGCCCCGGGTACTGGTGGGCAGTTCACCTTCAACGTCGACTCGTTCGCCATGTTCAGCCTCAGCGATGAGGACAACACCATGGCGCAGAAAGACCTGGCCCGCACGATCATGGAGCCAGAGTTCCAGACCGTGTTCAACAAGGCCAAGGGCTCGATCCCGGTCCGTACCGACATGGACATGTCCGGCTTTGACACCTGCGCCCAGGCGTCCATGGACACGTTCAAAAGCAGTGCTGACGACGGCGGACTGGTGCCCAGCTTTGCCCATGGCCTGGCCACCACCAGCTATGTGCAGGGCCAGATCTTTGACGTTGTCACCAACTTCGTGAACTCCGATAACAAGGATCCGGCCACGGCCACCGATCAGCTGGCAGCGGCCATCCAGGCGGCGCTCTGATCCGGTAGGGGCCGCCCGTCCGGGTGGCCCCCGATCCTCTCGGGAGACTCATCATGGAACACACTCAACGCCAACCTGCCAGGGTGGCCCGGGCGCCGTCACGCTTTCTGGACGCGTTGCAGCGCTGGCTGCCAAAGCTGGTTGTGGCACCCACATTCGTTCTTATCGGTGTTGGCATATACGGCTACATGCTCTGGACCGGCGTTCTGTCGTTCACCAGCTCCAGCTTCCTGCCGGTTTATGACTTTGTCGGCTTCGATCAGTACGCCAAGCTGATGGCCAACGACCGCTGGCTGACCGCCTCTGTCAATCTGGGCATCTTTGGCGGCCTTTTCATTCTCAGTTGCCTGGTTATTGGCGTGATACTGGCGATTTTCCTGGATCAGCGGATTCGCCAGGAAGGTGCCATCCGCACCATCTATCTCTACCCCATGGCCCTGTCGATGATTGTCACCGGCACCGTCTGGAAATGGATCCTGAATCCCAGCCTAGGGCTGGAAAAGCTGATGCATGACTGGGGCTGGACGTCGTTCAGTTTCGACTGGCTGGTTAGCTCGGACATGGCCATCTATACCATCGTGATGGCCGCGGTCTGGCAGGCCTCCGGCTTCGTCATGGCCCTGTTTCTGGCCGGGCTTCGCGGTGTGGATTCATCCATTATCCGGGCCGCCCGTGTCGATGGCGCCAGCCTGCCGCTGATCTACTGGAAAATCATCCTGCCGTCCCTGCGACCGGTATTCTTCAGTGCCGTCATGGTACTGGCCCACATTGCGATCAAGAGCTTTGACCTGGTGATGGCCATGACCGCTGGTGGTCCGGGCTATTCCACCGACCTGCCGGCGGTATTCATGTACGCCCACACCTTCACCCGCGGCCAGATGGGCCTGGGTTCCGCCAGTGCCATGTTGATGCTTGGCGCCATCCTGGCATTGATCGTGCCTTACCTGTACTCGGAACTGAGGGAGAAACGCCATGACTGATGTCGTTCGCACCGGCTTTCGTCCCAGCCGCGTGGCCATCTACGGGCTCTTGCTCCTGGCCGCCCTGGTCTACCTGATTCCGCTGTTCATCATGCTGGTGACCAGCTTCAAGACACCCATGGATATCCGTACCGGCAACCTGATGGCCCTGCCCACGGAGTGGACTACCATCGGCTGGACTAAAGCCTGGTCCGAGGCCTGTACCGGGGTCCAGTGCGAAGGGATCAGTGGGTATTTCTGGAACTCGTTCAAGATGACCGTGCCCGCGGTACTGATTTCCACGTTGCTGGGTGCCTTCAACGGCTATGTGCTGTCCAAGTGGAAGTTCAAGGGCTCTGACCTGTTCTTTGGCATGCTGCTGTTCGGCTGCTTCGTGCCGTTCCAGGTGGTTCTGTTACCGATGGCAGCCACCCTCGGGAAACTGGGCCTGGCCAACACCACAACTGGTCTGGTGCTGGTGCACGTGATCTATGGGGTGGCCTTCACCACGCTGTTCTTCAGAAACTATTACGTGGCCATTCCAGATGCCCTGATCAAGGCAGCGCGCCTGGACGGTGCCGGCTTCTTCACCATTTTCTTCCGCATCCTGCTGCCCATGTCCACGCCGATTTTCATGGTGTCGCTGATCTGGCAGTTCACCCAGATCTGGAACGACTTCCTGTTTGGCGTGGTGTTCGCCAGCGGTGATAGCCAGCCCATCACCGTGGCGCTCAACAATCTGGTCAACACCAGTACCGGAGTAAAGGAATACAACGTGGATATGGCGGCAGCCATGATCGCGGCGCTGCCCACACTGGTGGTCTACATCGTCGCCGGCAAATATTTCATCCGGGGTCTGACCGCCGGATCTGTGAAAGGTTGATCTGAGAGGATAACAACAATGTCTCAACTGGAACTGCGGAGCATCCGCAAAACCTATCCGGGCGTGGCCGAGGAAACCCTCAAGGGGATCGACATCGACATCGCCTCCGGTGAATTCATCATTCTTGTGGGCCCGTCCGGCTGTGGCAAGTCCACGCTGATGAACACCATCGCCGGTCTGGAAACGATTAGCGACGGTTCGATAGTGCTCGACGGCAAGGACATTTCCACCATGGAGCCCAAAGACCGGGACATCGCCATGGTGTTCCAGTCGTACGCCCTTTACCCGACTATGTCCGTGCGCGAGAACATCGCCTTCGGCCTGAAGATACGCGGTCTGCCAAAGCATGAGATCGATCAGGAAGTGGAGCGGGTGGCTGATTTGCTGCAAATCTCCCAGCTGCTCAACAAGAAGCCGGCCAACCTGTCCGGCGGCCAGCAGCAGCGGGTCGCCATGGGCCGGGCACTGGCCCGGCGGCCGCGCATTTACCTGTTTGATGAGCCGCTGTCCAACCTGGACGCCAAGCTGCGGGTGGAGATGCGTACCGAGATCAAGAAGCTGCATCAGCGCCTGAAAACCACGATCGTGTACGTAACCCACGATCAGATCGAGGCCATGACCCTGGCGGACCGGATTGCAGTGCTCAAGGACGGCGAACTGCAGCAGCTGGGCACTCCAAAAGAGGTCTATAACACCCCTGCCAATCTGTTTGTGGCCGGTTTCATGGGGTCGCCGGCCATGAGCTTTGTGACGGTGACAGTGGCCCAGGGAGAACAGGGGCTGTATGCCGAGGTACGGGGAAACAATGGCGGCACCCTCAGGCTTCCGGTGCCGGATTACCTGGCCAACCGGGTTGGAAAAAAGGTGATTCTCGGTATCCGACCGGAGCACATCACCCAGCCCCAGGATCAGAAGAACGACCAGTCTCTGGTGGCGAAAGGTGAGTTCACGATTGAAGTCACCGAGCCCACCGGCCCGGATGTGATCGCTCTGATCCAGCTGAACGATACCAACGTCCATTGCCGGATCGACCCGGAGCACCCGGTGACCTGGGGCGAGACTGCCGAGCTGATGTTTGATATGAAAAAGGTCGTGTTCTTCGATCCGGACACAGAAAAGCGGATCGCCCCGCACTGACTGGCTGTTGCGGCTTTAAAGTTGCTCCACGTTCGCCAGCAGGTATTCGGCGCGCTGGAGCAACGCTTCCCGTTTCTCGGGGTTCTGCTTGTCCCAGTTCCTGTACATCATGCCCATTCGCGGGTTGTTGGCGAAGTCGTCCCGATGGCGATCTATGAAATGCCAGTACAGGGCGTTGAACGGGCAGGCGTCCTCTTCGGTGGCCTTGTTCACCTTGTAATGGCAGTTCGAGCAGTGATCCGACATGCGCTGGATGTACTTCCCGCTGGCAGCATAGGGCTTGGAGCCCAGGTAACCGCCATCGGCGTGCATCACCATGCCTAGCACGTTGGGCAGCTCCACCCAGTCGTAGGCATCGGCGTAGACCGCCAGGTACCAGTCGCAGATTTCCTCCGGTTTGATGCCCGCCAGCAGTGCGAAGTTGCCGGTGACCATCAGCCGCTGGATATGATGGGCGTAGGCGTTGCGTCGAGTGGCATCAATGGCTTTGTGCATGCAACGCATTTTCGTATCGCCGGTCCAGTAGAACCAGGGCAGGGCGCGGGTGTTACCCAGGCGATTCTCCTGCGCATACTCCGGCATGTTCATCCAGTAAATACCCCGAACAAACTCCCGCCACCCCAGGATCTGCCGGATAAAGCCCTCCACCGCGTTGATCGGTGCCTGTCCCGAATACCAGGCCTGGGCCGCCGCTTCGCAAACCGCCACCGGATCCAGCAGCCCGGAGTTGATATAGGGCGACAGGATGGAATGGAACAGCCAGTCTTCGGTGTCGGAAATCGCATCCTGGTAATCGCCAAAGCAGGGCAGGGCATAGTCAATGAAGTGCTCAAGCGCCGCCTGTGCGTCTTCCGCCGTTACGGCAAAGTGGAAGTCGTCGGTGGTGCCGAAATGATCGGCAAGATGCTCGTCCACCAGCGCGATCACCTCCCGGGTAATGGCATCCGGTTCCACCCGAAAGGTCGCCGGGGCCGGCGGCTTACCGGTCCACTTCTTGCGGTTATCGGCGTCGAAATTCCATTGCCCGCCCTCCGGTTCGCCTTCGGAGGTCATCAGCAAACCGGTCTTGCGCCGCATCTCCCGGTAGAAGAACTCCATCCGCAACTGTTTCCGGCCCTCGGCCCAGTCCGTAAATTCCTGCTTGGTGGCAATGAACCGTGTATCCGGGCGGATCTCCACCGGCACTCCGAGGCGTTCATGCCAGCCACTGATCTGTTCGTGCAGCCGCCATTCCCCGCACTCGGTGGTGATGACTTTTTCCGCGTTCATACGCTCCACCTGCTCGCCAACCACCGCTTCGAGGCTCTGGTGCTTGTTGTCCCGGTGATACGGCTGGTAGTGCACCTGCCAGCCATCGCTCTCCAGTTGCCGGGCAAAATGGCGCATGGCGCTGAACAGCAGCACAATCTTCTTCTTGTGGTGATTGGTGTAGCTGGCTTCGTCATGAACTTCGGCCATCACCACCAGATCCCGATCCTTGTCGGCGTTGTCGAGAGCGCTGATGTTTCTCGTTAACTGGTCGCCGAGAATCAGAATCAGGTTGGCCATGGTGGGGGAATCCTCCAGTCAGTAAGCTGCGGGCTATGCCCACAAAGGGGTAAACCAAGTACGCCAAGAGCCCAAGGGTGGTTCAGTCTCCGGGCTGGTAAACTCAAACCATCAGTCACCTGACCCGAATCAAGAAGCCAGCCAAAGGATTGCCCTAGAATGCCGGCAAATCCTCGATGCCCCCCGTTATACCCCAGAGCGCTTATTATGACCTCCACATCCGCACTCAAAGCCCATGACTCAACCCTGCCGGAATTCATCTGGGATGATGCCCTGATCCGACGCTACGACCTCAGCGGCCCGAGGTACACCTCCTATCCCACGGCCGTCGAGTTCAACCAGAACTACCCGGTTGAAGAGATGGTCAAGGCTGCGGCCCGCAGCAAGGCCAGCAATCGTCCGCTGTCGCTCTATACCCACCTGCCGTTCTGCGCGCACCTATGTTACTACTGCGCCTGCAACAAGGTGGTCACCAAGAAGCGGGACAAAGCCATGCCCTACGTGGAGCGGGTGCTGAAAGAGGCGGCCATCCAGTCAAAACTGTTCGGGGCCGACCGGCCGGTAACCCAGCTGCACTGGGGCGGCGGTACCCCCACGTTCTTGCCAAAAGATGTGATGGAGCACCTGATGGCGGGATACGGGGAGCTGTTCAACCTGCAAACCGGTGAGAAGCGGGATTACAGCGTGGAAATTGATCCCCGGGAAGTGGATCAGGATACCCTGCCAACCCTGTGGAACCTGGGCTTCAACCGGATCAGTCTCGGCGTTCAGGACGTCAACCCTGAGGTTCAGAAAGCCGTGAACCGTATCCAGCCGCGGGACATGACCGAAGCCGTGCTCAACGAGGCGCGGCGCATCGGCTTCCGGTCCATCAACCTGGACCTGATCTACGGCCTGCCGTACCAGACCCCGGAAAGCTTTGCCGAGACATTGGAAGCGGTGATTGAAATGTCGCCGGACCGGCTCTCCGTGTTCAGCTATGCCCACCTGCCGGACCGTTTTTATCCGCAGACCCGGATTCAGGGCGACACCTTGCCCAGTCCGCAGCAGAAGCTGACCATCCTGCACAACACCATCAATCGCCTGCTGGACGCCGGTTATGAATACATCGGCATGGACCATTTCGCCAAGCCGGACGACAGCCTTTCTGTGGCACAGCGCGAAGGCCGCCTGCACCGGAATTTTCAGGGCTATACCACCCACTCCGAATGCGACCTGGTGTCGCTCGGTGTTTCCGCTATCGGCCAGACCGACGATGCCTATTTCCAGAACAATCACGACCTGCCTTCCTGGGAGGCCGCCATTGATGCCGGTCAGTTGGCCATCACCAAGGGCGTGAACCTGACTCGCGACGACCGGATCCGCCGCTGGGTGATCGGCCAGCTGATCTGCCAGTTCCGGCTGGACCGCCACCAGTTTGCAGAGGCCTGGAGCGAAGATCTGGACCGCTATTTTGCCGATGAGCTCCGCCGTCTGAAGCCCATGATTCAGGATGAGTTGATTGCTGATGATGGCAATACCCTTCAGGTGCAGCCCGCCGGTCGGCTGCTGATCCGGGCCATCTGCCAGATCTTTGATCTCTATCGCAAGGAAGGCGCCAGCCAGCGGTTCTCCAGGATCATCTGACCCCTTTTCATTTTCCCAATTAAAAAGGGGCTGCCCGTTACCGGACAGCCCCGTTTTGCATCTACTGGCGTCAGCTATAAGCCGGCACCTTGAACTCATTGGCCAGGTCCTGCAGCACCCGCGCCAGCCGTGCCTGCTCGCCGGTTACCTGGGTGATTTCCTGGGAGCCGGTCAGGGTCAGGATGGCGGCTTCGCTGACCGATTCCATGCTGCCTGCCAGTTCCCTTGTAACGGCTACCTGTTCTTCGGAGGCGGTGGCAATCTGGCTGGCCATATCGGAAATGCTGTTCACATCGGTCAGGATATCCGCGAAGGTCTGCTCCAGCTCGGATGCCTGCTCGCTGGTGGCATTCGCCAGTTTGTGGCTTTCCACAATCGAGCGGCTGGCGTTGTCAGTTATGCTCTGGAAGCCATTGATAATGTCTTCGATCTGGGTGGTGGACTCGTGGGTCTGTTGCGCCAGGGTCCGAACTTCGTCGGCAACCACCGCAAATCCTCGGCCGTGCTCGCCCGCGCGGGCGGCTTCAATGGCTGCGTTCAGGGCCAGCAGGTTGGTCTGGTCGGCAACCTTCCGGATCACGTCCACCACATCGGCGATGGTTGAACTGCGGTTTTCCAGTTCTTCGATCACCTCGTTCACCTTCTGAACCGATTTGGCCAGGGAACGAATACTTTTTACGCTGCCGTGCAACACCTGCTCGCCACTCCGACTTTTTTCCATGGCGCTGCGTGCAGCATCGGCCACCTGCTGGGTGTTCCGGGAGATCTCCTCGGAAGTGGCAGACATCTCTTCGGTGGCCGCTGCCACCTGTTCGATCTGTTGCTGCTGGTTTTTCACCTGGCTGGCATTCTGGCCGGCGGTGGAGCTGGTCTCCTCGGTAGCGGTGGCCAGCTGGACGCTGGATTTGTCGATGTGCAGTAGGGCGTTGCCGAAGCGTCCGAACAGCTCGTTAATGGCCTTACCGATGGTGCCCACCTCATCCCGGCTGGAGATTTCAATCTCGCGGGTCAGGTCCTTGTTGTCCATGGCAAACCGAACGCCATCGAGCAGTCGGCCGACCTGCAGATTGATGGCACGGATGATCACCAGCATCAGCACCAGTACAGCCAGAACGGCACCTGCGGAAATGCCGGAGGCCAGCATCAGGTCGTTCCGGGCGTCGGCAACGCCATCTGATGCCAGACTCACCACGTCGGATAACATATCCTTTCTCGCCTGATTGAGGTTGCCGATTCGCTGGGTGGTGGTTGTAAACCAGTCAGAGGCGTCCAGTGCATACATGCCTGACGGGCTGCTGAAAAGTGTTTCACGGCGCTGGGCCAGAGCCTGGCTTGCAACACTGCGGTTATGATTTTCCAGGGTTGCACGGATCTCATTGTCAGACGCCAGCATTGTGATGGCTTCGTTGAGGAAGGCTTCCTGCTGGCCGCCGAGACCCGCAATTCGGGCCACGGTGGGCAGGTCGAAGTCACCGCTGCGAATCATGGAGGCGCCCGCGGCTCTCTCACGGCCGGCCATCTCCGCAACCTTGGCGAGGGCGTAGTAGCCGTTAACCTCGCGGGTCAATTCCGGATCGGTTGAGCGCCGGACAATAAGGCCAATCCGGTCGATTAATCCCATGATCATCGCGGTGTAGCGCGGAGCGACGTCGCTACGGTTGTCGACCGACCGACGCAGAGCGTCTATGTTGTCGAGTTCCTGGCGAACGGACTGAATGCTTGTTTCAACCATCCTGTCAAACGATGCATCTGTCATCAGGGCAGTGATGTGGCGCTGATACTCTGAAATCCGCGTGTCGGTTTGTCGCCGCTGTTCCGCAAGATCTCTTTCGGCCTGCCGGGCGGCATCGCTTCCCGGGCTGCTGGCAAGGAAAACCGCGGAGCGACCACGCTCTTTCTGCAGGGCTTCGGTGAGAGGATCACCGGCTTCAGCCAGTTCGATCTTCGAGAGCAGTTGTCGCATGTCATCCAGTTTGCCCTGATTCAGAACGACGCTTTCTGCCGCGAAAAATAGGATAACAAGCAGGGCCGGTACCACCAGAGTGATCAGTTTGCCCCGCATGGAGAGATTGTTGATAAATTTCATAGCGTTCTGCCTTGGCTGTCCGTGTCGGATATGCCGCTATTATCCCGGCATAGCAAGGTCGCTCTCTATCAGCGTGAAGGAGTAGCAGTGGAGGTAGTTACGGGCAGGTAAGCTTATGTTTCTGCTTGTTAAGTTTCTGATAATTATCAATTAACTGTGGCATCCGTAATACCGCGTAGAGTACCACCACAGAGGTATACAGCAGACCGGGGCTATCCTGCTGACAAAGGTCAAGGTACTCGGGCCATGCGTCCGATATGGTCGATGCCGTTAATCCAAGGCGGAGAAAACCATGGAACTTGTGTGTCCGGCCGGCAGCCTCCCGGCCCTGAAAACCGCCGTTGATAACGGCGCCAACGCCGTATATTTCGGTTTTAAAGACAGCACCAACGCACGTCAGTTTGCCGGCCTGAACTTCAATGATAAACGCGCCGCTGAAGGCATTGAATACGCCCATCTCCGGGGCGCAAGAGTGTTCTGTGCCATCAACACCTACCCGCAGCCAGACGGCTGGGAGCAATGGAAGGGGGCGGTAGACCGCGCCGCGAGTCTCGGCGTGGACGCCATTATCCTGGCCGACATGGGCCTGCTGGATTATGCCGCCAACCGGTATCCGCTCATCCCCCGGCATTTGTCGGTTCAGGGATCTGCCACCAGCCATGAAGCGCTCTCATTCTACAAGGACAACTTCGATATTCGCCGGGCCGTGCTGCCCCGGGTTCTGTCACTGGACCAGGTGCGTGGCGTGGCCAAACACAGCCCGGTGGAGCTGGAAGTCTTTGCTTTTGGCAGCCTGTGCATCATGGCGGAGGGCCGGTGCTACCTGTCTTCCTACCTCACTGACGAATCCCCCAATACCCGTGGCGCCTGTTCTCCCGCCAAAGCCGTGCGCTGGCAGGAAACCCCGCAAGGCCTCGAATCGCGCCTGAACGATGTCTTGATTGACCGTTATGGCCAGGGTGAACCCGCGGGCTATCCCACACTCTGCAAAGGTCGGTTTGAGGTTGAGGGTAATGTCTACCACGCCATCGAGGAGCCAGTGAGTCTGAACACCCTCGACCTGCTGCCAGAACTACAGGCGCTGGGTATCAGTGCCGTAAAGATCGAGGGGCGCCAACGGAGCCCGGCTTACATCGCAGACGTCGCTCGCACCTGGCGCCACGCTCTGGACAATCTCGAAGCCAGTGCCGAAGGCTTCACTGTGGAGCCGCAATGGCAGAAGACGTTGGCGGGCCTTTCCGAGGGCGGCCTTACCACACTGGGCGCCTACCATCGCAAATGGAAATAGGGTTTTACCATCCATGTTGAAGTTATCCTTGGGGCCGATCCTGTGGTTCTGGTCCCGGCAAAGCGTTTTCGAATTCTATGCCAACGCCGCCGAATGGCCGGTGGATACCATCTATCTGGGCGAGGTGGTGTGCTCCCGCCGGCGGGAACTGAAACCGGATGACTGGCTGGATCTCGCCCGTGATCTGAAAGCCTGCGGCAAGAATGTGGTGCTCTCCACGCTCACGCTGATTGAGTCGGAGGCCGATTTGCGCCGCCTGCGACGGTTCTGTGAGCAGGATGAATTCCTGGTAGAGGCCAACGATCAGAGCGCCTTGCAAGTGGCCATCCGGAACCGAATTCCGTTTATTACCGGCCCCTCGATGAACATCTACAACACAGCCACCCTGAAGATCCTTGCCAAACAGGGCCTGAAAGAATGGAACCTGCCGGTAGAACTGGGCAAGGAAACCCTCGAGCAGCTGATCAAGGAGCTGCATCAGGAAGGACTGGATCTTCCCGCCGAGGTGTTCTCCTGGGGCTTCCTGCCTCTGGCCTGGTCCTCCCGATGCTTTACCGCCCGTCATTACAACCTGCCCAAGGACAACTGCGAGTTCCGCTGCCTGCAGCATCCGGATGGCATGGAACTGAGATCCCGGGAAAGCCAGGAGCTGTTTCGCATCAACGGCATTTCTACCCTGTCGGGCTCCCGTTACGACCTGATGCGGGAATTGCCGGCTATGGAGCGTATGGGGGTAAGCACCGTACGGCTGAGCCCGGAACATCAGGGCATGGAGGAGGTGGTCAGGCGCTTTGATAAGGTCCGCCGGGGCGGAATGCCGGACACCGACCCGCTGCAGTTGGTGGAGGCGCCCCCCTGCAACGGGTACTGGTACGGCAAGCCGGGAATGGATCTGATCGGCTGAGGCCGATCAGTCCTGAACAGGTTTGACGCCAGGAAAGCGGTCCGACACGTAGGTGCTGTGGCACTGGATGCAGTTGCCCGTCATTTTGCCAAACAGCTGGTTTTGCTTCTCCGTGTCGTCATTCCTGCCGGCCTCGGCCAGCGCCGCCGCCAGCTGATGAAACTCCTTGTCCAGCTTGATAAAGCCTTCTGGTACTGCCGACATCAGGTCTTTGCGATCCTGTTCAGTGAGGGACTGCTGCAGGATGAAGCTGTCGTGGATGTTCTGGGCCTGCTCTGCAACCTTGCCGTGCTGACCCATAACGATGGCCGAATGAATCTGACCCATGGCTGACTGAATGGACCGCATCTCTTCGCGCAGCAGACGGTCCAGCTTGTCGGTCAGCTTGGGAGTGACCGGTTCGGTGGCAGAGGCAGCGAATGGTACAGTGATGGTCAGAATGACGATGCTCAGAAGCGCTCTGTTTGTTTTTATCATGAGGATGCCCCTCTATCGATTAATGTTGAGCATCATTCAGGCTATCACTCTTGGCTGGTGTACCTGTTGAGATATGTTAATTGTTCAACACTGGCGTCCGATGATGTGTAGGCACAAGATTGTGAGCCGAGCAACGTCCAGAAGTCCGCTGAAGAGGTGAGAGCTCATGGATATCCGACTGAAGCGCGCATATGCAGAACCCGCACGCTCAGATGGCCCACGGGTGCTTGTAGACCGTATCTGGCCACGCGGCGTGGCCAAGAAAAATGCAGATATTACTCTCTGGCTGAAAGGGCTGGCACCGTCGACTGAACTGCGGAAGTGGTTCAGCCACGATCCTGGCAAATGGCCGGAGTTCCGGGAGCGGTACCTTGATGAGCTGACATCAGGTGATGCCAGCGAGGATCTTGAGGCACTCAAGGAGCTGCTTGAGCAATATGACCGCATAACGCTCGTGTTTGCCGCGAAGGATACCGAGCACAACAATGCTGTGGCGCTTCGGGATTATATTTTGAACGACCAACTCTAAATAGTCAGAGGGTGGCGGCCTTCGCCTTCTGGGCCGCCCAGATTGCTGAAAACGCTCGCACCTTCTTGATCTGTTGGCGAGCCTTATTCCTTACTGAGTGCTTCCTGCGCCCACTGCCAGGCAGCAACCGTTGCCGGGAAGCCTATTGAATTCATGCCCAGCACCAGTGCGTGCTCGATTTCCTCGCGAGTAATGCCCAGTTCCAGACTGCGACGAATGTGGGATTTCAATGCGGATTCTCGACCCGCACCAACGCAAACGCCGAGTTTAACCAGAGCACGCGACTTTTCATCCAGAGGGCCGGCATCGGCGAGGGCCTTACCAAGCTGTTTGTGCGCTTGTTGCAGCTCTGGAAACCGTTCGCTGAAGTTAACGAAGGTTTTGGGGAGTTCGCTGTCGTGTTTAGCCATTGTATTTCCTCAAATTTGGGGTTTGCTTTGCCGCCATGGGCGGCTCTTGAACCTTTTGGAAAGATAGTCGATCTTCACCCGCCACTCCACGCTGTCGAGCAGGTTTTTCAGGCGTAGTCCTAGCTCGGTATCGCCTTCAATGACCAGCCGACGCTGGAAAAACAACTGGTCGGGATCCTGTCGGCGTTCCGCAAGCGCCCTGAAAGCAGCCAGTGAACCGCGAATGGTTGCCTCGCCGGGGCCATCGATTACTCGGAGGCGGCCGGCCCAGAAGCCAATGGTGATACCGGGTTGTCCGCCGTTCACTTCCAGGCGAATACGGCGGCCTTCGAAGTCATCGAATTCGCCGTCATTAATTGCCTGGCCAAAAATGCGGTTGAGCGGCGCTTCTGCAGCCAGCTGCTTCAGGGGCACCGGGATTCGGCGATCAATAGCGCCCAGCACGGGCACGGGGGAGGGCAGGTACTCCCGAAGGACCAACAACGTTTGCCCAATCAGGGGAGATTTCAGGGAGGCAATGGAAGGTAGTGAAAAGGCCATGCTTTACTCCGGGCGGTCAGTAACCGGCACAGAGTAAAGCATAAGTCTACGGAACGATTTGATATAACTCAGCCCTTGTGAAGGCCTTCCTCGACAGCCCAAACGGCAACTTCCACCCGCGAACGCAGGTTCAGCTTTTTGAGCAGGTGCTTTACATGCACCTTTACTGTTCCGTCACTGATGTCGAGCTTGCGACCAATCATCTTGTTGGAGAGGCCCTCCGCAATCAGGCGCAGAATATCCTTTTCCCTCGGAGTCAGACTGTCGAAATCCGGGCGTGATGCTTGCTGGGGCTTATTTGAGCGAAGCGCCTCGGCCAGCAAAGCTGTAAGTCGTTCACTGATCACCATTTTACCGACTGCCGCCTGATGGAGCTGCTTGATCATGTCTTCCGGTTCCATGTCTTTCAGCAGGTAGCCGTCTGCACCGGCCCGGAGTGCCGCAACAACGTCGTCTTCCTGGTCTGACACGGTAAACATCACAATGCGGGAGCTGATGTTCTGTTCCCGCAATTTCTTAAGCGCCTCGATGCCGTCCATCTCCGGCATGTTCAGGTCCATCAGGATCAGGTCGGGCTCCAGCTCGGTCGCCTTCCGAATACCGTCGGCGGCATTGCTGGCCTCTCCGGCCACGACCATATCGTCTTCCATGTCGATCAACTGTTTGATGCCCTGGCGAAGAAGCGGGTGATCGTCGATCAACAGAATACTTGCGGGTGACTCAGACATCGGGTTCTCTCTTGTTGTCAGGCGTTTGATGCTTCGGTGGGAATCAGGTTCCGGCTTTTTGGAACAAAGCCCAGGGTGACCTCCACACCCCCTTCATCGCGGTTGCTTACCTCAACTTTACCGCCAAGGTTGCGGGCACGGTCCTGCATGATAATCAGACCGTAGTGGTTTACGGGCTGGTCACTGCCGGGCAGGCCTTTGCCGTTGTCGCGGATCCGAACCCTTACCTGGGGCGATTCAAATACAACTGCCACACTTATGTTTGTGGCATCTGCATGTTTCACAGCGTTGGCAAGGCCTTCTCTCACGATCTGCAGGGTGTGTATCTCCTCATTCGGAGACAGGGTCTGTGGCGGCAGATTGTACTGCAGCTCAACCGGCTTACCCAGCCGCTCTGAAAACTCTTCGATGGTCTTTTCCAGGGCTGTAAACAGATCTGGTGTATCCAGCTTCAGCCGGAAGGTGGCCAGCAACTCCCGGAGCTGGCGATAGGCGCTGTTCAGGCCGGTGCTCAATTCATCAAGAATGGCCTGGTGAATTTCCTGTTGTTCGCCCTCGATGTCAAGTCGGCGCAGCCGGGCAACCTGCATTTTCAAGTACGACAGTGACTGGGCGAGGGAGTCATGGAGCTCCCGGGCGATCACCGTACGTTCCTCGGCCAGTGTCTGCTGCTGTTCCTCGGTAATCTGTCGTTCCAGGAAAATGGCCGTTGCCAGCTGGTCGCTAAGGGTTTCCAGCAGGCGGCGGTTGGTTTTCGACAGACCCTCTGCAGCGGGATACCAGACCTCCAGTGTGCCGAGGAGTTGCCCGGGCGTCCGGATTGGAAGAAGAAGCCTGCGGCCGTCGTTATTCTCCAACGGCAGTTCATCGTATACCTCAGGTTTGACCAGGCAGGCGTTACAGTGGTGATCACGACAATAGAAGGGACGTTCTGGGCTGGCTGTCGTGATAGCCTCAACCGGCTCGGAAGACTGCTTGTCATGCAGGAAGAGACGAATCGGGCCGATGCCAAGGAGCTGCTCAAGTTCCTGAAGCATGGGTATCGCCCCATGACAGAGGTCATGCTTGGCGAACAGGTCGCGGCTTGCGGAGTGCAGTAGCTGAAGGGCGGTGTGGCTTTTTTCAAGCTCTTCCGTTTTCAGACGTGCACGTTCCTCCAGCTCGTAGTAGGTGAGGGCCAGTTCGCTGGTCATCTGGTCGAAGGCTTGGCCCAGCTTCGCCAGTTCGTCGGAGCCGCCCAGGTTGGCTTTGCGGGTAAAGTCCTGTTCGCCAACAGCAATGGCGATACTGACCAGCTTTCGCAGTGGTCGAAGGATGCGGTTTTTCAGATCAATGAACAGCGCCACAATGATCAGGATAGAGAAGGCCAGGCTGATGATCTGAATAAGGTGCAGGAGGTCAATGCGGGCTTCGGTTCGCTGTTCCAGCATGGTAACCAGCTGGTCCACATCGTCCACGTAGTTCTGTGTTGCGTCCAGCATGGCATCATCGACCGGTGTGCCCTGCAGGTGATTTTGAAGCGCCGGGCGAAGCATGGCTTCCCAGGAGTCGAGGATAGCCTGGTACTGGCGGGCCAGAGGATGTTCCGGGTTCTCCGGAATAGCGTCAGTGATCCCGGTGTTGGCCAACTTTGTTTCATACCGATCCAGCAGTTCCCGGATTGATCCCTGGCCGGATTCTACGGCAAAGGGGCCTGCACTGCGGGCGAGTAGCTGGAAGGCGCCCATGCGCAGGGCGCCGGCCAGATTGATCGCGGTGGCATTGCCCTCGATGCTTTTGGAAACCGCAAGCGTGGCCGCCATGCTGACAAGGGCTGTCACCACCACGGCGCCAACGACGAGGGCGATTCGGGTTACAAGCGGGCTTCTGGATTTCATTAAGTCTCTTGCGCATCAATGCGTTTGACGGGGCTGAGTGAATTATGCCCCGCACCTGGATTCCGTGATACCTCCTTGAGGATAGTCAATTACCCCAATGGTTGGTAACCCATCATAATCTTTGACCCTTTTATGAGCAAAAGATGAAACTGAAAAGCAAGTTTCCACAAGAGCGACAGTAATGAAGTCCGAAACGGATCGTGCAGATGACCGGCTGGCGTCATTGGCAGTGGTATTGCCGTTGGCTGTGGCAGGCTTTGTTGTCGCCGCCGGCTGCTGGACGCTGTTTGCGGTGGCCGGAGTCCATCTACGCTCGGAACTGGATCTCAGCAATTTTCAGTTCGGGTTCCTTCTGGCAATGCCGATGGCGGTAGGCGCTGTCCTGGCAATTCCGGCTGGCCTGGCGGCGCAAAAATTCGGCGCTCGCCGGATCATGCTTTTCTGTCTGGCCGGACTTGCTGCATGCATGGTGATACTCCTGACTACCGATACCTTCCCCGGGTACCTGGTTGCCGCCGGCGGTCTCGGACTTGCTGGCGGTTTTTACAGTGCCGGGTTGCAGTTTGTGACGGGACACTGCGATTCCCCGCGTCTCGGCCTGGTTCTTGGGGGCTTTGGCGCGGGTGTGACTGGCGCGGGTTTTAATTACTACCTGGTACCATTGATTCACCAGGCATTTTCCTGGCATGCGGTGCCACTGGCCTATCTCATCGTGCTTGCCCTGGTGCTTGTGCTGCTGTTGTTGCTTACCGATCCCGAGGATGCCGCCGCGGAGCCCGGCGCGGAAACGTCTGTTCGTGTACTGATACGTGGTATGCGGCGAAAACGAGCCGGACAGCTCTGCGCCTACTTTGGCGTTGTGGCGGGAAGTTTCTTTGCGCTGGCTTTGTGGCTGCCGGATTATCTGTCCTCCCAGTTCGATCTGTCAGTGGATTCCGGTGCGCGTCTGGCCCAATGGTTTGTTATTCCCGGTGCCCTGGCCCAGATAGTCGGAGGCGGGCTTTCTGATCGCTTAGGCAGTGCAAAGGTGGTTAGTCGGGCCCTGCTGGTCTGTCTTGTTGCACTGTTCGTGTTGTCCTACCCACCGATGACGCTGTTTGTCCAGGGCGTTGATTCGGTCATCCGTATTGAGTTTGCGCTTCCCATCCGAGTCGAGGCGGTATTTGTGGTCGCCCTCGGTATGGCCATGGGGTGCACCATGGGAGGTCTTCAGCGGCTGGTAATCATTGAAAACCGTCGGGTTGCGGCGTTTGTGGCCGGCCTGTTGCTGGTCAGCGCCTGTTCGGTAGCCTTTGTTCTGCCAGTGATCTTCAGCAGCGTTAACCACTGGTTGGGCGTCCGCAGTGCGGTCTTCATGATTCTCTTCCTGCTGCTTGTGGGCTGTCTTTTCCTCTTTGCCAGGGAAAGTCGCCGGCACGAGCGTGAACACCTACTCCACCCGGGGATATAAGCCACCTACCCCCAGGGTGGTAGAAGCGGGTTATGAGGTAGTAACCACGCAGATTTCGCGGTTTTTCTCACACACAATGGTCTCAAATCGGAGCAACGATCCGGCAGACGGAGAGAGAGACCATGAGTCATTTGATCGATAAACTTAATTACTTCAGGAAGAAGCGCGAGCCGTTCTCAAACGGCCATGGCGAAACCCACGAAGTCAGTCGCGAGTGGGAAGATAGCTACCGCCAGCGTTGGCAGCACGACAAGATCGTGCGTTCCACCCATGGCGTAAACTGTACCGGCTCCTGCAGCTGGAAAATTTACGTCAAGAACGGCCTGGTGACCTGGGAAAGCCAGCAAACCGATTACCCCCGTACCCGTCCGGACCTGCCCAACCATGAGCCTCGCGGCTGCCCCCGTGGTGCCAGCTATTCCTGGTACATGTACAGCGCCAACCGCCTGAAATACCCGCTGATGCGCAAGCACCTGATGAAGCTCTGGCGCGCGGCAAAAGTCGAGCACAAGGATCCCGTCGATGCGTGGGCGTCCATTGTTGAAGATCCCAAGAAAACGGCGGAATACAAGCCTCGTCGCGGCATGGGCGGTTTCGTTCGCTCCAGCTGGGATGAAGTCAACGAGCTGATCGCGGCTTCCAACGTCTACACCGCCAAGAAGTATGGCCCGGACCGCATTATCGGCTTCTCGCCGATTCCCGCCATGTCCATGGTTTCCTACGCGGCCGGCAGCCGTTACCTGTCCATGATCGGTGGCGTCTGCATGAGTTTCTACGACTGGTACTGCGACCTGCCGCCGGCCTCCCCTCAGACCTGGGGTGAGCAGACCGACGTGCCCGAGTCCGCGGACTGGTACAACTCCGGCTACATCATTGCCTGGGGCTCTAACGTACCCCAGACCCGTACCCCGGATGCCCACTTCTTTACCGAAGTGCGCTACAAGGGCACCAAGACCGTCGCCATTACTCCGGATTACGCGGAAGTTTCCAAGCTGTCCGATGAGTGGATGAACCCCAAGCAGGGTACTGATGCCGCCCTGGGCATGGCCATGGGCCACGTGATCCTGAAGGAATTCCACGTTGACAAGCCCAGTGAGTACTTCACCGATTACGTACGCCGTTACACCGACATGCCGTACCTGGTCATGCTGGAAGAAAAGGGCGACGGCAGCTATGTGCCGGGCCGTTTCCTGCGCGCCAGCGATCTGGTGGACGGACTGGGTGAAGAGAACAACCCGGAATGGAAAACCATTGCCATCGACGAGGCGTCTGGGGAACTGACCGCGCCCAACGGCTCCATCGGCTACCGCTGGGGCGAGAAGGGCAAGTGGAACCTCAAGCAGACCGCCAAGGAAAAAGACGTCGACCTGCAGCTCTCTATGGTCGAGAAGCACGACGAGGTTGTGGACGTTGCCTTCCCGTACTTCGGTGGTATCGAGCACGACCACTTCCAGCACGTCGAAATCAAGGATGTGCTTAAGCACAAGCTGGGTACCCGCAAGGTACAGCTGGCGGATGGCTCTGAAGGCCGCGTTGTCACCGTTTACGATCTGATGGTTGCCAACTACGGCATCAGTCGTGGTCTGGGCGACGACGACGGCGCCACTTCCTATGACGAAGTGAAGCCATACACCCCGGCCTGGCAGGAAAAGATCACCGGCGTGCCCGCCGAGAAAGTGATCCGCATCGCCCGTGAATTCGCCGACAACGCCGACAAGACCAAGGGCCGTTCCATGGTTATCGTGGGTGCCGGTATGAACCACTGGTACCACATGGACATGAACTACCGCGGCCTGATCAACATGCTGATCATGTGTGGCTGTATCGGCCAGAGTGGCGGTGGCTGGGCCCACTATGTCGGCCAGGAAAAACTGCGCCCGCAGACCGGCTGGCAGCCGCTGGCGTTTGGTCTGGACTGGCAGCGTCCGCCCCGGCACATGAACTCCACCTCCTTCTTCTATGCCCACTCTGGTCAGTGGCGCTACGAGAAGCTGGGCGTGGACGAGATCCTGTCACCGTTGGCTGACAAGTCGAAGTTTGGTGGCAGCCTGATCGACTACAACGTGCGCGCCGAGCGCATGGGCTGGTTGCCGTCGGCACCACAGCTGAACCGCAATCCGTTGACCATTGCCGCTGAAGCGGAGAAGGCGGGCATGGAAGTGCCCGACTATGTGGCCAAATCCATGAAGGATGGCTCCCTGGCCTTTGCCAGCGAGGACCCGGAAGCACCCGAGAACTGCCCGCGCAACCTGTTCATCTGGCGCTCCAACCTGCTGGGCTCCTCCGGCAAGGGCCACGAGTACATGCTCAAGTACCTGCTGGGCACCAAGAACGGCCTGCAGGGCAAGGACCTGGGCCACGAAGGTGGTGCCAAGCCCCAGGAAGTGAAATGGCGTGACGAAGCGCCCGAAGGCAAGCTGGACCTGCTGGTCACCCTGGACTTCCGCATGTCCACCACCTGTCTGTATTCAGACATCGTTCTGCCGACCGCGACCTGGTACGAAAAGAACGACCTGAATACTTCGGACATGCACCCGTTCATCCACCCGCTGACCGCGGCCACCGATCCGGCCTGGGAAGCGCGCAGTGACTGGGAAATCTACAAGGGCATTGCCAAGGCCTTCTCCAAGGCGACGGAAGGCCACCTGGGCGTCGAGAAAGACGTGGTCACACTGCCGCTGTTGCACGATGCGCCAGCCGAGTTGGGCCAGCCGTTCGATGTGAAGGACTGGAAGCGGGGCGAGTGCGACCTGATCCCGGGCAAGACCGCGCCTAACTTCATGACCGTTGAGCGGGACTACCCGAACACCTACGCTCGCTTTACCTCCCTGGGTCCGCTCATGGACAAGCTGGGCAATGGTGGCAAGGGCATCAACTGGAACACCGAGAAGGAAGTGAAGTTCCTGGGTGATCTGAACTACAAGCATGTTGAAGGCGCCAACGCCGGCCGTCCGAAGATTGAAAGTGCCATCGACGCCGCAGAAGTAATTCTGACCCTGGCGCCGGAAACCAACGGCCAGGTAGCGGTAAAAGCCTGGCAGGCATTGTCGGACATCACCGGTCTGGACCACACCCACCTGGCGACCAACAAGGAAGAGGAAAAGATCCGCTTCCGGGACATCGTGGCCCAGCCGCGCAAGATCATCTCCAGCCCGACCTGGTCTGGTCTGGAAGACGAGCATGTGTCCTACAACGCCGGCTACACCAACGTGCATGAGCTGATCCCCTGGCGCACCCTGACCGGCCGCCAGCAGTTCTACCAGGACCACGAGTGGATGCGGGCCTTCGGCGAGAGCCTGCTGGTGTATCGCCCGCCGATCAACACCAAGACCGTGAGCTACATGCTCAATCAGCGCAGCAACGGTCAGCCCGAGAAGGCACTGAACTGGATCACGCCGCACCAGAAGTGGGGTATCCACAGCACCTACAGCGACAACCTGCTGATGCTGACCCTGTCCCGCGGTGGCCCGATTGTGTGGCTGAGTGAGGACGACGCCAAAGAATTGGCCATCGAGGACAACGACTGGATCGAGCTGTTCAATGCCAACGGCGCCATTGCGGCCCGTGCGGTGGTGAGCCAGCGCGTGATGCCCGGCATGGTAATGATGTACCACGCCCAGGAGCGGATCGTGAACATTCCCGGCTCGGAGATTACCGGTACCCGCGGTGGTATCCACAACTCGGTCACCCGTGTGTGCCCGAAACCCACCCACATGATCGGTGGTTACGCCCAGTATTCGTACGGGTTCAACTACTACGGCACCGTCGGCTCCAACCGCGACGAGTTCGTGGTGGTCCGCAAGATGCACAACGTCGACTGGCTCGACGGTGAAGGCAATGACACTGTTCAGGAGGCTGTAAAATGAAAATCCGTTCCCAAGTCGGCATGGTGCTGAACCTGGACAAGTGCATTGGTTGCCACACCTGTTCAGTCACCTGCAAAAACGTCTGGACCAGCCGTGAAGGCATGGAATACGCCTGGTTCAACAACGTCGAGACCAAGCCCGGTATTGGTTACCCGAAAGAGTGGGAGAACCAGGACAAGTGGAAGGGCGGCTGGATGCGCGACAGCTCCGGCAAGATCCGCCCGAAGATCGGTGGCCGTTTCCGGGTACTGGCGAACATCTTCGCCAACCCTGATTTGCCCCAGATCGACGACTACTACGAGCCGTTCGATTTCGATTACCAGCATCTGCACACCGCTGGCGACACCAAGCACCAGCCGGTTGCACGGCCGCGCTCGCTGATTTCCGGACAGCGCATGCAGAAAATCGAATGGGGTCCGAACTGGGAAGAGATTCTCGGTACTGAGTTCGCCAAGCGCCGCAAGGACAAGAACTTTGACCAGGTGCAGGCGGATATCTACGGCCAGTTCGAGAACACCTTCATGATGTATCTGCCGCGCCTGTGCGAGCACTGCCTGAACCCGGCGTGTGTTGCCAGCTGCCCGAGCGGTGCCATCTACAAGCGTGAGGAAGACGGCATCGTTCTGATCGACCAGGACAAGTGCCGTGGCTGGCGGATGTGTGTCTCCGGCTGCCCGTACAAGAAGATCTACTTCAACTGGAAAACCGGCAAATCCGAGAAGTGCATTTTCTGCTACCCGCGGATCGAAGCTGGTATGCCCACTGTGTGCTCCGAGACCTGTGTTGGCCGGATTCGCTACCTGGGCGTGCTGCTGTACGACGCCGACCGCATTGAGGAAGTGGCCAGCGCCCCGGGCGAGCACGAGCTGTACGAGAAGCAGCTGGAAATCTTCCTCGACCCGTTCGATCCGAAAGTGATCGAGCAGGCCAAGAAAGACGGCATTCCGATGAACGTCATCGAAGCCGCCCAGCAGAGCCCGGTGTACAAGATGGCGGTGGACTGGAAACTGGCCCTGCCGCTGCACCCTGAATACCGCACCCTGCCCATGGTCTGGTACGTGCCGCCCCTGAGCCCGATCCAGTCCGCGGCGGAAGCCGGCAAGGTCGAGTTTGATGGCGTACTGCCTAAGATCGAGAGCCTGCGGATCCCGGTCAAGTACCTGGCCAACCTGCTCACCGCTGGTGACGAGAAGCCCATCGTGCGGGCGCTCAAACGCATCATGGCCATGAGGCTGTACAAGCGCGCCGAGACCGTTGAGGGCCGTGAAGACCTGCGCGCCCTTGAGGAAGCCGGTCTGACCAAAGCCCAGGCGGACGAAATGTATCGCTACCTGGCCATCGCCAACTACGAGGATCGCTTCGTGATTCCCACCAGCCACCGGGAGCTGGCGAAGGAAGCCTTCCCCGATGCCACCGCCTACGGCGAGCGCAACGGTTGTGGTTTCAGCTTCGGTGAAGGCTGCAACGGCGACAGCAAGTTCAACATGTTCGGTGGCCGAAAGCAGACCACCAGCATGGTCCAGAAGCTGTCGACCGTGAAGCAGGTTGACCCGAAACAGCTGCAGGAATAAGGAGGCCGAGATGCAACTCTTGAAAGTACTGGCACGGGTGCTTGAGTACCCGACCGAAGAACTCCAGGCCTCCAAAGACGCCCTGGTAGCCGCTGTCCTTGAGGACAGCCGGCTGCCGAGGCAGAACAAGGAGCAACTGCTGCGCTGCGTGGAAATGATCTGCGATGGCGACCTGCTGGACATGCAGGAGAACTACGTGGGCATGTTCGACAAGGGCCGGGCGACATCCCTGCTGCTCTTCGAACACGTGCACGGGGAATCCCGCGACCGGGGCCAAGCCATGGTAGACCTGATGGAGGAGTACCGGACCAACGGTCTGGAGATCGACGCCAGGGAGCTGCCGGATTACCTGCCGCTGTTCCTGGAATACCTCTCCACCCGCCCCTGGGACGAGATCCGGAACTGGCTGGAGGACATCCACCACATCTTGGGCTTGCTGGGCGAGCGACTGTATCAACGGGAAAGCTTCTATCACGTGGTGATGGATTCCCTGCTGACCCTGTCCGGTCGAAGCGCGAACCGCCAGGAGCTTGCGGAGATTGTCGCCGCGGAAGAGCGCGACGATACCCCGGAGGCTCTGGACAAGGTCTGGGAAGAGGAAATGGTGAAATTTGTTGATGATCAGGGCAGCTCCTGCAGTACCGGCAGCGTTGTAGGCCAACGCCGCCGCGAACTGGAACAGACCCAGACCATTCACCTGAGTGATCAGCTGATGACGGATGCAACACCCCGTCAGGCAGGGCGCGCCTGAGGGCGCAGGAGGAAACGGAAATGATGTCCTATCTGAATACACTACTGTTCGGGGTTTATCCCTACATTGCTCTCGCGATTCTGGTGATTGGTACCTGGGCACGCTATGACCAGGGCCAGTTCACCTGGAAAGCCCATTCCAGCCAGATGCTGCGCAAGAAAAACATGGTGATGGCCAGCGTGCTGTTCCACGTGGGTGTGCTGGTGATCTTCTTCGGCCACCTGGTGGGCCTGCTGACTCCACACGCCTTCTACGAGCCGTTCATGACGCCTGGCACCAAGCAGGTCATGGCCATCGTAGTCGGCGGTATTGCAGGCGTGATGGCGATCATCGGCGGCGGCATGCTCGCCTGGCGCCGCCTGACCGACCCACGCGTGAAGGCCAGCAGCACCTTTGCGGACAACATGATCATCGTCATTCTGGTGGTTCAGCTGGCACTTGGCCTTCTGACCATCCTGCCCACCATGGGCCATCTGGATGGCAGCACCATGTTGAAGTTCTCGGCCTGGGCTCAGGGCATTGTCACCCTCCAGGGCGGCGTGGCCGGCTACATCGCCGATGTGCACTGGATCTACAAGACCCACATCTTCCTGGGCCTGACCATCTTCGTACTCTTCCCATTCACCCGCCTGGTGCACATGCTCAGCGTGCCGGTGGAGTATTTCGGGCGGAAGTACCAGGTGGTTCGCAAGCGCGCTTGATGTAAATGAAAACGGGGTCAGATGAAAGCCTTCATCTGACCCCATGTTCCCTGAGGTTATTGCTATGCAACTCATCCCCGTCGGCGACGCCGAAAAACCCAGAAACCAGTTCCCGCCGGTCTATGTGGGTGAAACCCTCATCGGCGAAGACGACATCGCCCGGGAAATGCAGCATCACCCGGCCGAGGAAGTCGCCGAAGCTTGGCACGAAGCTGCCAAAAGCCTCGTCATCCGCGAGTTGCTCCTGCAGCAGGCCAGCCGCCTCAAGCTCGACGACATCGACGACGAAGAAGACCGCATCGCCCGGGTTCTGGAATTCGAACTCAATGTCCCGGACCCGACCGAACAGGACTGCGAACGCTTCTACAACGCCAATCCGGCCCGCTTCCGCAGCCCCACACTGATGGCTGTCAGCCACATCCTCCTCGCCGCTGCCCCGGACGACGTCCAGGAACGCATCCGCCAGGAAGAAGCCGGCCAACAGTTACTGTCGTCCCTCATCGACGGCCGCTCCCAGTTCGCCGAACTGGCCAAACAATACTCCGCCTGCGAATCCCGTCACCAGGGAGGCAGCCTCGGCCAGATCAGCAAAGGCCAGACCGTCGACGAATTCGAGCGCCCGGTCCTCGCCCTCCAGGAAGGCCTGAACCCGGAACTGATCGAAACCCGCTACGGCTGGCACATCGTTCGCGTTGACCAGAGAATCGACGGCCAGCAGCTCCCGTACGAGCACGTCAAACCCCAGATCCGGCAGTATCTGAGCGAGAGTGTAACCCGCCGGGCATTCCGTCAGTACCTGCAGGTGCTTGCAGCGGGAACTGGCGTGGAAGGTGTCGATCTGGAACTCCCAGACTCGCCCCTGATGCAGTAATTAAGGGTTTGGCTCCGGGGTCGGGAGGTTGGTGGTCAGTAGGGCTTCCCAAAACTGTCTGCAGCCATGGATGGCTGCAGTCAAGCGTCACAGGGACGTGCCGCAAGGAGCGCGTTTTGGGAAGCCCTACTGGCTGCCAACCTGTGCTCTACAGTCAGTCCGCCAATACCAAGGCTCAGTGAATTCCTGTTGAGCTCAAATTAGTTGGCAATAGAACACTTTGAGTTAGGTCAATTACTCCCGAATAACTCCCCGACTACCCCCATGGGGGGAGCGATTTTCCCCCAGTATCCTTCTACTATTTAAAACATGATTTCGAATGCATGAATATGCAGAGAGGATACACCAATGGCAATGACCCAAACGGCCGAAACCCGCTACACCAAACCCGTGCTCGTCGCCGTCAACAAGCCTTTCGATGATGAAGACGACCTCCAGGCCCTGCGTAGCCATCCACTTTTCTCGGAACTCAATGGCAAAGACCTGCAGCACCTGATCCAGCAATCCCGGAGAATCCGCCTTGGCCATCACCAGCTGCTCTACCGCCAGGACATGCCGGCGCACCATTTCTTCTTCGTGATTTCCGGCCGCCTGCGTCTGTACCGCCTGGACTCCTCTGGTATCGACCGAACTCTCGACAGCATCGCCCCCGGTGATTGCTTTGCCGAAGTCATGATCTACGCCGATCCGCCCCGGTATGCCTGCTACGCCGAGGCCCTGAAATCCAGCGAAGTACTGATGATTCCGGTCAAGGCCTACCAGGACATGCTGGAAAGCAACCCGAAATACGCCCAGGCTGCCCTGCGACATTACGCCAAACGCGCCGTTTCCCGGTTCCACGACCTGGAAATCATGACCGTCCAGAACGCCCGGGACCGGTTGATCCGCTACCTGATCGACCTGCTGCCCAACGGCGCAGAGGAAGGTGGAGAAGTAGAGTTGCCGCTGCCCAAGTGCCTGGTGGCTTCCAGGCTTGCCATGCAGCCGGAAACCTTCTCCCGGATTCTGGCGGATCTCAAATCCAACGGCCTGGTGCGGGTTAACCGTAGCCGACTGTTTATTTCAGACCCCCAGCGACTGATTGAGATCAGTCAGTAACTGACCACATTAAAGCGAGCCTCCAGGCGTCTGGAAGGGAGGACAAGTGACCGCGAGAAAACAGCGCCCACTGATCTACTCATGTTCCGGCTGCTCCGACGTGGCGCAGCTGGCCAATAATGTGGCGGTCAGGCTCGACCATGCCGGCGAATTTGAAATGTCCTGCATCTCGGGCGTCGGTGGCAAGGTTCCGTCCCTGGTGAAAACCGCCCGATCCGGTCGCCCGATCACGGTTATTGATGGCTGCCCGCTGCACTGTGCCCGGGCTTGCCTCGAGAACATCGGTGTCGAGCCGGATGAGCATGTCCGGCTCTACGACTTCGGCTTCAAAAAACGTTATGGACAGAGCTACGGCGAAGACGCCGTGGCAGAAGTGTGCGACGAAGTTCGCAGGCTCGCATCAAACGACCAGCTCATTGCCCGCCAGGCGTAAATCGCTGCGGCCCGGTACCAGTAAGGATTCACCAAGATGATCAGCAGTTACAGTGACCTGATTCAGGCCTCCTACAGCCAGCAGGAGCCCCAGCGCCTGCTCTTCGTGTTCTGCCGGGCGGAGTTGCCGGATGAGGCCTCCCCGGAAGAAAAAGCCGCCTTCGAGCGCGGCGAGGGTGGCGCCCTGACGCCGGTAGTCTGCGTCGACAAGACCCCCGATGAAGCACCGGATTTCGCGACGCTGCATGAAGAGTCCCGGGCCACGGGCCAGTCCTGGGACGTGGTGTTTGTTGCCGCCATGTCTGGCCGGGGCGGCACGCCTCCATCCACTGACGAAGCGCAACAACCCTTGACCATGATGGTGGAGTCCATCCGCCTTGGTCATATCAATAATTACCTCCCTCTCGATACCCAGGGAAACGCTGTCAGCCTGGGCTGACAGCGAGAATCCGATCAGTTTACCTGCCAGGTGTATTCAATAAGAGGTATTTGATTTTCCTCTAATTTGCCTAGGCTGAAGCAATAAGGCGCTTTTTCTCAGGGAGTCTTCTGTGTCCGTTTTTTCCCGCTTCGCTGTTCTCTTTTTCGCGTCGATCATGGCGATGGCCCTGAATGCAGCGCCTTTGGCCAAGTATGAGCCTGTTGCCGGTCGTCAGGTCATCGAGCAGGCTTTCCCGGAAGTCACCCGGGTTGTCCCCCGGAAGGGCAACCGAGCCATTCAGGAGCTCTATGCCCGCGATGAACTGGTGGGCTACGCCTATCAGTCCCTGGACTTTGTCCAGACACCCGCCTACTCGGGCAAGCCCGTCAACGCCCTGGTGGTAATGGATACCGAAGGTACCATCAAGGCCGCCAAAGTAATCCACCACGATGAGCCCATACTTCTGGTGGGTATTCCGGAGAGCAAGCTTCACACCTTTACCGATCAGTACACGGGCCTGAAAGCCGACCAGCGGGTAACCGTGGGCGGAACCTCCTCGGAGCGCAAGGTAGCCGTTGACGGACTGTCCGGCGCCACGGTAACCGTAATGGTCATCAACGAAGTGATCATGCGTACTGCCCATCGGGTGGGCGTGGAGCTGGGTATGGTCGAGGGCGAGGACGGCACCCGTCCGCCGCTGGCTACCGTGGACAAGCAGGCCTTCGAGCAGAAAACCTGGGAGGAACTGACCGGAGACGGCTCGGTGCGCCGGCTGCTGCTCACCAAGGGGCAGGTGGATGATTCCTTCAAGGGGACGGAAGCCGAGGGTGTTGATACCGCAGGCCCCGAAGAACGGAATGAGCCACTGATCGATCTGTATACCGCCTACCTGGATGTTCCGACTATTGGTCGTAACCTGCTGGGAGAGAGCCAGTACCAGTGGCTGACATCCGAGCTGGAGGAAGGCGAGCACGCCATTGCCGTCATGGCCAACGGCGAGTACTCCTTCAAGGGCTCGGGTTATGTTCGCGGTGGCATTTTCGACCGCATCCAGATCCGTCAGTTCGGCGACACCTTCAACTTCCGGGACCTGGATTTCTACCGGCTGAGCGATGTCTACGCCGAGGGCATGCCGGAATTCACCGAGATGGCGATCTTCATTATTCGCCAGCAGTACAACTTCGATCCCGGCACCCCCTGGACACTCGAACTCACGGTCAAGCGCCAGACCGGTCCCCTGGATAGTGAATTCCAGGTGTTTCCGCTGGAGTATCAGTTGCCGGAGCAGTATTACACCCGTCCGGAGCCTGTCGTGTCCGAGGAAGAATGGCTGGAGAGCCAGCCCATGTGGGTCCAGGTGTGGTACCAGCGGGAATTCCAGATTGTGGTGCTGGGTATCGGTATCGGTGTGCTGATGTTCATCCTGTTTTTCCAGGACTGGCTGGTGAAAAAGCCGAAGATGATGCGCTGGATTCGCCACGCCTTTCTGACCTACACGCTGTTCTTCATCGGCTGGTACGCCATGGGGCAGTTGTCCATCGTCAACGTGCTCACATTTGCCAATAGCCTGATCAGCGGGTTCAGTTGGAGCACGTTCCTGATCGACCCGATGTTGTTCATCCTCTGGGCCGTAGTGGCCGCCATCGTCCTGCTCTGGGGGCGGGCGGTTTACTGCGGCTGGTTGTGCCCATTCGGTGCACTCCAGGAATTGCTGAATGAAATTGCCCGGAAGCTGAAGGTGCCTCAATACACCGTGCCCTTTGCAGTGCACGAACGGCTCTGGGCCATCAAGTACATCATCCTGCTGGTGCTGTTCGGGGTGTCCCTCGATTCCATGGCAACCGCCGAGCGCCTGGCCGAGGTAGAGCCGTTCAAGACCGCGATCACCCTCAAGTTTGATCGTAGCTGGCCTTTCGTGACTTACGCCGTCCTGTTGCTGGTGGTCAACCTGTTCACCCGCAAGGTGTTCTGCCGCTACATGTGCCCGCTGGGTGCTGCCCTGGCGCTGCCCAGCAAATTGAGAGTGTTCGACTGGCTCAAGCGGCGCAAGGAGTGTGGCAACCCCTGCCGGCTGTGCGATCACGAGTGCGAAGTTCAGGCGATCCATCCGGACGGGCACATCAACTACATGGAATGCCATTACTGCCTGGATTGCCAGATGACCTATTTCGATGACCACAAGTGCCCGCCGCTGATCGTCAAGCGACGCGGTAAGCGCCGTGGTCATAATTCGCCGGGCCACCCGGAGGAAATACCCGTGGTTCAGGTGTCCTGAGTAGTCCCAAAAAAAGAAAGCATGAGAAGTAAACCGCCATTACCAATAACGGAGTTGGATGTTATGAAAAGAAGAGATGATCTGACCAAAGACCTGAACGAGCTTCCGGAAAGCGGCCAGAGTCGCCGTCGGTTCATGGGGGCTGCTGCTCTGGCGGGTGTCGCCGGTGCAACCGGGCTTGGCACCGCGGTAATGTCCCGTGAGGCATTCGCGGCCGCAGCCGAGGAGGCGCGCAACAAATATGTGATCCATCCGGGAGAGCTTGATGAGTACTACGGCTTCTGGAGCGGTGGTCACTCCGGTGAGGTTCGGGTTCTGGGCGTACCGTCCATGCGGGAGCTGATGCGTATCCCTGTATTCAACGTGGATTCCGCGACGGGCTGGGGTATCAGCAACGAGAGCAAGGACGTTCTGGGCCATGACAATACCCACCTGAACGGCGATTCCCACCACCCCCACATTTCCATGACGGACGGTCGTTACGACGGCAAATACCTGTTCATCAACGACAAGGCCAATACCCGGGTAGCCCGGATCCGCCTGGATATCATGAAGTGTGACAAGATCACCACGATTCCGAACGTTCAGGCCATTCACGGCCTTCGGCTGCAGAAGGTGCCCAAGACCAAGTATGTGTTCTGCAACGCCGAGTATGTCATTCCCCATCCGAATGATGGCAGCGACACCAGCCTTGAGAGCAGCTTTACCATGTTTAACGCCCTGGATGCGGAAACCATGGAAGTGGCCTTCCAGGTGATTGTTGACGGTAACCTGGATAACACCGATGCCGACTACACCGGCAAATACGCCTGTGCCACCTGCTACAACTCGGAGAAGGCGCTGGATCTGGCCGGTACCATGCGCAACGATCGCGACTGGGCGGTGGTGTTCAATATTGAGCGCATTGAGCAAGCGGTCAAGAATGGCAACTACAAGACCCTGGGTGATTCCAAGGTGCCTGTGGTAGACGGTCGTGCCGGCTCGGAGCTGACCCGCTATATTCCGGTTCCGAAGAACCCGCACGGTCTGAATACCTCTCCGGACGGAAAATACTTCATTGCCAACGGCAAACTGTCTCCGACCGTGTCCATCATTGCGATCGACAAGCTGGATGATCTGTTTGATGGCAAGATCGAGCCGCGGGATACCGTGGTGGGCGAGCCGGAACTGGGTCTTGGGCCCCTACACACAACCTTTGACGGCCGTGGCAATGCCTACACCACTCTGTTTATCGACAGCCAGGTGGCCAAGTGGAACATTGCCGATGCCATCAGGCACTACAACGGCGAGGATGTGAACTACATCCGCCAGAAGCTGGACGTGCATTATCAGCCGGGCCACAACCACGCATCGCTGACCGAATCCCGGGATGCTGATGGCAAGTGGCTGGTGGTTCTTTCCAAGTTCTCCAAGGACCGGTTCCTGCCGGTTGGACCTCTGCACGCGGAGAACGACCAGTTGATCGATATCTCCGGCGAGGAGATGAAGCTGGTTCACGACGGCCCGACCTTCGCTGAGCCCCACGACTGCATCCTTGTGCGTCGTGATCAGATCAAGACGAAGAAGATCTACGATCGCGACGATCCATTCTTTGCCTCTGCTGTTGAGCAGGCCAAGAAGGATGGTGTGACTCTGGAAGTCGACAACAAGGTTATCCGGGATGGCAACAAGGTTCGTGTTTACATGACCTCGATTGCGCCGCAGTACGGGATGACCGAGTTCAAGGTGAAGCAGGGTGATGAGGTTACGGTGTATGTGACCAACCTGGACACCATTGAGGATGTGACCCACGGTTTCTGCATGGTGAACCATGGCGTGAGCATGGAGATCAGTCCGCAGCAGACGTCTTCAGTGACCTTCAAGGCGGATCGTCCCGGGGTGCACTGGTACTACTGCAACTGGTTCTGTCATGCGCTGCATATGGAGATGCGGGGTCGCATGATTGTTGAGAAGGCCTGATAGGTCTCTCTTTCGCCGGGACTCCTTTTGGGAGTCCTGGTGATTTCCAACTTCGGAGAAGCAACCCAAGAGGAGAACCCTTTCCAAAACACGCTCCTTGCGGCACATCCATGTGGCGCTTGGGCTCCGCCATCCATGGCTCCGCACAGTTTTGGAAAGGGTTCTCCTCTTGGCTTGCCGTACCAAGGGCGGTGGCTTCGGACCTGCTTCACTTATAGAGAATCATAGATGTATCTACTATTGCGTTATGGAGTGGCCCTGACAGTCGCTCTGTTTTCGCTGACCGCGCAAGCGGACCTGCAAGAACAGCTTGATGCCCTGGAACCGGGTGCGAGCTTTGAGCTTCCACCTGAGCAGATTTCGTCTCTGGCAATCCGGGTGCCCGGGGTGTCTGTGTCTTGTCATGAAGAAACAGTGATTGATCCGGGCGGGCAGGGCAATGCGGTGGATATCGTCGCCGAGGGGGTGACGTTTTCCAGCTGTGCCGTTCGCAACTGGGGCAGCAATCTGAACGAGTTGGATTCGGGGATTTTTGTCGCCCGGGAGGCGCGCGGTGTCGTGGTGGAGAACAACCGGTTGGATGGGCCGGGTTTTGGGGTGTGGCTGGATGCAACGCCGGATGTGACGGTTCGCAATAATACGATTCGAGGTGATGACTCGCTGCGTCCGAATGACCGGGGTAACGGGATTCATCTGTTCAACACGACCGGGGCCCTGATTGAGGGCAATGACATTCGTCAGACCCGGGATGCGATCTACATCGAGACGGCGAATAACAATACGATCCGCGGCAATGAGATGGCGGATCTGCGTTATGGCATTCATTACATGTACTCGATGAATAATCTGCTTGAGAACAACGTTACCCGCAACACCCGAACCGGTTATGCGCTGATGCAGAGCAAGCGTCTGACGGTGATCAACAACCGGTCGGTGAATGATGAGAACTACGGGATTCTGATGAATTTCATTACCCAGTCGGAGCTGCGGGGGAATGTGGTGACGGGGGTGTCCCAGGGGCAGACAGCTGGTGTTGCCATTGAGGGCGCCGAAGGCAAGGCGGTGTTTATCTATAACTCCCTGTACAACACCTTTGAGGGCAATGTTTTCGCTGACAGTAATATCGGCATTCATCTGACGGCGGGTTCGGAAGACAACGAGGTTTTTGGCAACGCGTTCGTGAACAATCAGCGGCAGGTCAAGTATGTGGCCACCCGCACCCAGGAGTGGTCGAAAGGTAACAGCGGCAATTTCTGGAGTGATTACCTGGGCTGGGACCGGAATCAGGATGGCGTTGGCGATGTGCCCTATGAGCCCAACGACAACGTGGACCGGCTGCTGTGGAAATACCCGGAAGCCAAGGTTCTGATGTTCAGCCCGGCGGTGGATACCCTGCGCTGGGTGCAGGATGCGTTTCCGGTGGTCAAGGCCGCCGGTGTCACCGATTCCCACCCTCTGATGCGGATGCCCGCAGAGCTTCAACCGGAGATCCGATGAGCTGTTTTCACCTTGAAAATGTGAGTTACCGGTACGACAAGAGCCCGGTGCTGCACGGAATTGATCTGCGCCTGGAGCCGGGCGAGATCCTGGGATTGTTTGGTCACAACGGGGCCGGAAAGACAACCTGCATCAAGCTGATTCTGGGGTTGATGACGCCCAATCAGGGCTCGGTTTCCGTGCTGGGTGGTCACGCCGGGGATCCGCAGGTGAGCCAGCACATCGGTTACCTGCCTGAGAATGTGATGTTTTATCCGCAACTGACCGGGCGGGAGATTCTTACCCATTTTGCCCGGCTGAAAGGTGCGTCATTGCAGCAAGTGCCCCGACTGCTTGAGCAGGTGGGCCTGGGCGATGCCATGAATGCCCGCACCAAGACCTACTCGAAAGGCATGCGCCAGCGTCTTGGTCTGGCCCAGGCGCTGCTGGGCGAGCCCAAGCTGCTGATGCTGGATGAGCCTACCGTTGGACTGGATCCGGTCGCCACGGCAGACCTGTACCGGCTGCTACGAGAGTTGCGTAATGGCGGCACGGGCATCGTGCTGTGTTCCCACGTCCTGCCCGGTGTCGAGCCCTATATTGATCGTGCCGCCATTCTTACCAATGGTGCGCTGAAGGCCGCCGGGGATCTGGCCGCGTTGAGGCGGCAGGCCAATATGCCGGTAACCCTGTCTCTGGATCCCGCGAACAGTATCTCGGCGTTGGAAAAGGTAATTGACAGGGCATCGAGTAACAGTGGCCTGATCCTCAGGACTGACAGCGGGCGCCTGCAGGTAGATGTGCAGCCGAGGGAAAAGATGACGCTGCTGAATGCCGTAATGGCCTCGGGTGAAGTGGCCGATATCAGCATTCATCAGCCCAGCCTGGAAGACATTTACGTGCACTTTATCGGTTCTGGTGGCCTGGCCCACCGGGGAGGCAGCCAGTGAACAGTATCTGGACCATTGCCCGAAAAGAGCTCAGCGATAGCCTGCGCAATCGCTGGTTGATGGCCATTTCCCTGGTGTTTGCGACCCTGGCTTTGGGCATCGCCTGGTTTGGCGCCGCCGCCTCGGGACAGGTGGGGTATGCCTCCACGCCGGCCACCATTGCCAGCCTCGCGAGCCTTGGGATTTTCCTCATTCCACTGATCGCATTGCTGTTGGCGTACGACGCCATCGTGGGCGAAGAAGAGGGGGGAACCCTTTTGTTGCTGCTGACCTACCCACTGAGTCGGAGCCAACTGCTACTCGGCAAGTTTCTGGGCCATGGTCTGACCCTCGCGCTGGCCACCGTAATTGGTTTCGGCGTAGCGGGCGTGGCCATTGCCGTATTGGTCGAAGACGTGGCCATCGCCAGTCTAGCGGCAGCCATGCTGCGCTTCATCGGCTCTACCGTGCTATTGGGGTGGGGCTTTATTGCCCTAGCCTATGTGATCAGTGTCCGGGTCAGCGAAAAGCCCATCGCCGCCGGCCTGGCCCTGGCCATCTGGTTCTTCTTCGTACTGATCTTCGACCTGATGCTGTTGGGTACCCTGGTGGCCAGCGAAGGCCAGTTCAGCGCGGAACTCTTGCCCTGGCTCTTGATGCTCAATCCCACGGATATCTACCGCCTGCTCAATATCGTTGCCTTTGGCGACAGCGCCCAGCTCAGTGGCGTGCTTAGCCTTGGCGCCGATCTGCCCGTCGGCGCCGCCGGCCTGTGGATTGGTCTGGTGTTGTGGTTTGCCATCCCGCTGGCAGGCGCTCTGTTACTTTTCCGAAACCGCCGTATCTGAACGGAGTTATCCCGATGAACAGAAGTAAACCCAACTGGCTCCTGGTCGCCCTGGCAGCCTTCGCATTGACCGCTTGCTCAGGTAGCGAAGAACAAACAACTGCCAAAGCCGCCCCGGTCAATTTCGCAACCGGCGACGAGTGCCACGTCTGCGGCATGGTCATTACCAACTTCCCCGGTCCCAAGGGCCAGGCGATCACCGAAAAGGACCAGCACGTGCGCAAATTCTGCTCCACCCGGGACATGTTCGCGTGGGCGCTCCAGCCAGAGAACGTTAACCGCAATCATACCCTGTACGTACACGACATGGCCGAAACCGAGTGGGCAAGCCCGGACGATACCGCCCTGATCGACGCCCGAGATGCCTTTTACGTTGTTGGTTCCAGCCGAAAGGGTGCCATGGGGCCAACACTGGCATCGTTTGCCAGTCAGGCTGATGCAGATAACTTTGCCAATTCACATGGTGGTGAGGTGCTGGCGTTCAGCGAGGTAACGATGAAGAACCTGAATGCTGGAATGAATATGAACAGCATGGATGGAATGGACCACTAGAAACGAAAAAGGGGCCAGCTGAAAACCTTCATCTGGCCCCTTTTTTGTGCTGGCTTTTTAACCGCCAGTCATGTTCATGAACCGAAGAATCTGCACATCCCCATTACTGGAGAAGTGATGCCGCTCCGGCTTCAGATCCATGGCATTGATGATGGTCTCCCGCAGCTTGTCATCGGTCACTGGATTACCCCGCAGAACCCTGCGCAGATCCACCGAGTGCTCGTTGCCCAGACACAGTAGCAGACGCCCTTCGACGGTTACTCGCACCCGGTTGCAGGTGGAGCAGAAGTTGTGGGAATGCGGTGAAATGAAACCGACCCGGGTCTTGCTATCTTCCATGCGGTAATAACGAGCAGGACCGCCGGTATCCTCGGTGGCGGGCACCAGCTCGTGGTGCTTTCGGATGATGTCCCGCACTTCCTCACTGGTGCACAGGGCCAGACCACGATCATGCTCGGAAATCTCACCCAGGGGCATCTCTTCGATAAAGGTGATGTCCACGTTCTTCTTTCGGGCGAACTCGACTAGCTCGGGGACCTCTTCATCGTTGCGGCCTTTCATCACCACGGTATTGATCTTGATACCGCGGAAGCCGGCCTCTCGGGCAGCATCAATGCCGTCCAGCACCTGGGAGAGTTTGCCGGTGCGGGTAATGTTGTGGAATTTCTCCGCATCCAGAGAATCCAGGCTAATGTTCAGGCGATGCATCCCCGCCTTTCGCAGGGGCTCGGCCATGGTGGGTAGCTGGCTGCCATTGGTAGTCATGGCGAAATCGCGCAGCCCGTAGGTGCCGATTTCCTTGACCAGTTCCAGAATATCCTTGCGTACCAGGGGCTCGCCGCCGGTCAGGCGTATTTTCTCGGTACCCAGATCAACAAAGTTGCGGGCAACGCGGGCGATTTCCTCAAGCGTCAGAACCTGTTGGCGGGGCAGGAAAGTCATGTCCTCGGCCATGCAGTACACGCAGCGGAAGTCACACCGGTCGGTGACGGACAGACGCACGTAGTTGACGGTGCGGCCAAAACGGTCTGTCAGCTTGTTCTGGGGCATCGGGTTGGTCCTGTTGCCGATTGTTTTTTAACCTGATTATAGACCAAGTATTACAGATCAGATCACCAATTCCGATACCCCTCGGGAGGTAAGCCTCCCATCAGGTATTCCAGAGTGGGCCGTCCCTGGCCCAGGCTCTGTTTGATCAGGCGCTTAGCTCGCTGGCAGCGCCCTTTTCATCGGTTTCCAGGGCAACCGGCTCGAGATCCGGGAAGAAGACCCCTTTCACCACCTGCCAGGTGACGGCCAGGGCGCCGACGATGAAGACCACGTCGCCAATGGTTCTGACCCAGCGCAGGGTCTGCAGGATATCGCTCTGCATGAAGGCTTCGCTGCGTGCGTACCAGAGACCTTCGCTGGCGCTGGCAATGAACTGGATGAACCCGACCGGCAGCAGGCTGGTGAACAGCATCAGAACCAGGCCAATGTTCAGCCACCAGAAGCCGACTTTCATCAGCCGCTCGTCAAAGACGATGCGCGGGCGGATATATCGCAGGATCATCAGTGCGAAGCCCAGGGCCAGGAAGCCGTAGACACCGAACAGGGCTGCGTGGGCATGGGTGGGCGTGGTGTTCAGACCCTGGATGTAATACAGCGCGATGGGCGGGTTGATCATGAACCCGAGCACGCCGGCACCGAGCATGTTCCAGAAGGCAACTGCCACAAAGAAGGTCAGCGGCCAGCGGATATTTTCCATCCACGGGGCACGGGATTTCAGGCGCCAGTTTTCCCAGGCTTCGTAGCCGAGTACCACCAGCGGTACCACTTCCAGTGCACTGAAGGTGGCGCCCACTGCCATGACCGGTGTGGTGGTGCCGGAGAAGTACAGGTGGTGGAAGGTGCCGGGTACACCCCCGAGCATGAACAGGCTGGCGGAAGCCAGGCTGGCAGCTGTCGCCACCGTGCGGGATACCAGGCCCATGCTGCAGAAAATGAACGCCAGGGCCGCCGTTGCGAACACTTCAAAGAAGCCTTCGACCCACAGGTGGACAATCCACCAGCGCCAGTACTCCATGATCGAGATATGGGTACGCTCGCCGTAGAAGAA
>LULX01000090.1_pt1 | contig 89368 bp, 76 predicted proteins | sample 729511 | NCBI WGS metagenome assembly LULX01 (sample SAMN03860278, study PRJNA289734) | marine metagenome | biome: seawater column; feature: ocean; material: water; isolation source: Red Sea water column Station 91 - depth 500m | place: Saudi Arabia: Red Sea | collected 2011-10-15 | depth 500 m
GGCTCTCACCACTCAGCTCCGGGATGTGTTCGCTGTAAAACCTGCATCTCTGCAAGCATGTGACTTAAGTGTTCGGTATGGTATCCGCTTCGGCTTCCTGAAGCTATGTAAAACTCATCACCAGGTTTACTCAAAGTTGCTTCCTTCAGGGTCTGTTCAACTTCCTCAATCCATGCAGATCGCAGGGACTCCATGTCTACTCCAATATTTTGTGCCACCATGATTTGGTCCAGTTCATCTGGAATAAACAGTTCATCAGAAAATCCCCAGAGTTCATTTATTGCATGCTGTATGCGGAAGCTACTTTCGTCTGTACCATCACCCAACCGCAGCATCCACTGTTTGGTGTGTCTCAAATGGTAATTTGCCTCTTTCAAGGCCTTTGCACCAATGCCTGCCCGTTGATTATGTGCGGATAAGCTTAGTTTTTCCAGAAAAAGAACGTCATAAGCATCAAAGAGAAATTGACGTACAATGGTATAAGCAAAATCACTATTTGGTTGTTCCACTAGGAGAAAGGCAAAATCATCTTCCGTATGGCCTTTATTTTCGGTTTCAGTAGCAAGCTGGTAAATAAAAGATGCCTGTCCAATCAAATCAAGCGCGATATTGGCTAGTGCTAAATCTTCTTCCATCATTGGGGCATGACCACAACATTCTGAAAGACGATGCCCAAGAATCAGCCTGTCGTCAGCGTGTCTCAGCAAATAGTCTAACAAATGCATACGAAGTTCAGGTGTCAGTTCCATCAAAGCCTCACACTTCTTGGAATCCTGTAGAACTGAGGATGCCTGTAAACTTTGTCTGAAGAAGAGTCAAAGAACATTGGGCCAGTTTTGTGACAATTTCAAATCCCTGCTACAGGTGAAAGCTTTCCTCCTTGCAAATATGTTTCATGGCTCTGGCGTATGGGCCGTATGAGCATTTTGCTAATGGAGTCTGATTTATAATCGCTGCGCCATCCACCAACCAGCCTATCACTCCAATATCTGCCCAGCTTAATGTGGGGTAATTGAATATGCTGGAATATTTAGCTTTGCCATCAAGCAATTCCTCGAAAAGGTCATTCCTGTCCACACCCAGAGTTTCTGCTGCACAGTACAAGTAAAGACCATGCCCGCATTCGTCCTGAACTTTTGCCAACAAACCAAGCTTACGCCGTAACGTTGGCGCTCGGGTGATCCAATTGCCTTCCGGATACATACCAATTACTTCCGAATGAGCGTGCTGAGAAATCATTCTGGTAAGTTGCTTACGAAATCTTTCCGGCATCCAGCCCTTTGGTTCAATTCGTTCTCCGGACTGAATACGCTCTTCAAAATGACTTTGATGCTTCTCTTCGTCTGTTGATTTGCCTGAAATCGTTTTAGTCGTAATTTGTGATTTCATGGATGAGAGAATGTTTGTGATTATAATGCCTTATAATTAACCGACCGCACGGTTAATTATATTTCATTTTTTTCATGATTGTCAACATTTTTTTAACGTTTTTTATTCTAAAGCATTAAGCACTACTATATTAGTGCAGTAGAAAGTGGCATTTTGATTAAACTAACATGCCCAGAACTAAACCAAAAACTAATAATATCAAAGCAAAAATATTTTTCAATGAGTGACAGAAACCTATCAATTATATAATATGGTTGACGTTTTTGAATAATTGATATAATATATGCAAAGCTCAGGAAAAGAATTACACCTTAGTGCTTTGAAAATTCCCCGAGTATTTTGAAAGAATACCAACAACAATGAGGGGAAAAAAGATAATCCTGTACAGATATTAAATTGCTAACAAAACAAGAGAGTCAAATGGATTTTGGTGAACAAATGACTAAGTGGCGGGAAGATTCCGGTTTAACCCGCAAGGAATTTGCCAGAAAACTTAGCGTATCGCTGACTGCGGTAAAAAATTGGGAAACAGGACACTCAACACCTAAACTAACCAAATACAGTGAAATTGCCAAAGTATTGTCTATTGATGTGCGAGAGATGGGGCTGGATGAAGACCTTAATCTTGACAGGATAGGTGATCGCATCAAATACGCCCGCTTGCTACGAGGCATGTCGATCGAGGCCTTTGCATATGAACATGGTTTTGCAATTCAAACTGTAAAAAGCTGGGAATCGCATGCGGCAGAGGTGTCAGAGGCCTCTCTGGAGCGTATTTCACGAGCTTTGAAAATACCCTTTCCATTCTTTGATACGAAGAATGATCCTCACAAGGAACTAGCCGGTCTCAATTAATAAAAGGGATTCCTGTAAAAAAGGAATCCCGATAATCAATATTGAGTGCGTCTTACCGCATTTTTAAATTCCTGATTATCGTTTTCACGGTCAAGAGCAAGTACATAGTGTTTTCTTGCCATAGGTATTTCTCCGCTGGCTTCAAAAGCTAAACCAAGATTGTATTCATCTTCTGCTGTACGTTTGTCAAAATTTTGAAGAAAAGCTATTGCTTGCTGGTATGCATTCCCACGTATCAGTGTTGCGGCAACTGAATTTCCATCCTGTACCATTAAATCTGCTGTCTCGTGATAAGGGCTGATTTGCTTGACAAATTGTTTGGCAATGTCTCTTCCCAGTCTTATTTTCAGATCCAGTGAAGTTTGAGGTACATCTTTATTCTGTTTAAGATTGAATCCTCTTGCAAAATATTCAGTTGGGTTTGTAAATGACAGACCAGCTCTATCAATGCTCGAAAGTAATGATAATGAAGAATCTTCATCTTGTTGAAAATCCTCTAAAATGGTCTTCCTGACAATTCCCGGCAGATGTGAAGTTTTAGGAGATCCACCCCATTTGCGGGTATAGTAAGAACGAAATGTTTGCGGACTGACAACATTTTCTTTGTTACTTTTTCTGATCATAAAAATTTCAACTTCAATTGCAGCCAGTCTTTCAATATAAGGAGTAGGAATAACAAATCCGCTTCCGGATGATTCCATCCCCATTGCAACAGCACTTGCCAGCAATGATTGCTCCAGTCTAACCCCTTTGTTATGAATATTTGCGAAATATGAAAGATCCTCACCTGACTCAATATTCATCTCAAAAAATTTTATTTTCCCGCTTATGACCGCCACTTCGTCAACATTTGGCACTACACCGCTGTAACCATCTTTATCTCCTGTTGTGTTAATCAGCTGATAAGGAGAATGAAGAGAAAGGTCATGAACAAGTGCGGCCCTGAGCAATTCTGTAATTTGATCGGATTCTACCTTTTTTGATTTGAAACCTGAAATGGCAGGTTTCAAAGTTTGTTCTCTCGTATTTGCATATTTTGAAAGTTGGGACTTTTCTGATTTTGGCATTTCAATTTGTCCGGAGACAATTTCAAATTTTCCGATTTCTATGTATTTAATTTGTACTACTTGTTGGAGCGGAGGCCGTTGAATTTTGAAGCTGATTTTTGGAGCACAGGAAGTTGCTGTTAAACCTATTATCAAAAAGATAAATACTCTGAGGTACATTTGCGTGAGGTTAGATAGGTTAACAGAATTGTATAATCAGCATTTGTATGTGAATAAAAATTCTCGGTTCTGCGTTTAATAATAAATTAGCGTGATTCAAGCTGTCTCTGAAGTTGAGGGTACTCGCGTTTCAGTCTTTCTATGCGTCCCATTCCCTGTGCAAAGAGAAGGTTCTCCGGTTCAGCTTCCCAGGCTTCCCTGTATGATGTGTTTGCCAGTCCATAATCTCCTATTGCCTCAAAGCAAAGACCAAGATTGTAAAGATCATTCGGGTCTGGATTTTCAGCAGTGGCCAATTGCAGTTGTTGTATTGCTAGATCGTATGCTCCTGCTTCGATTAATAATATGGAATTTGGGAGCCCTTCATTTGCAATTGGGTAAATGACAGTTTTCTCTGTTACTGCAACCCTGCGTACAAAATTACTGGCAATTGAAAGTGCCAGATCAGCAATTATTTGGTCAAAGGAAGGGAGAACTTCTTCAGACGTTTCAATTGAATCTGTTTGGTCGGATTTGGAAGAAATAAAAGTGTTGGTAATGCTATGGGAAATTTGCTGAAAACTTTCCTTGTTTCTTCCTCCGATTCTCTGAGCAAAAGTTCGTGTTTCAAATGTTGAGGCTAAAACTTCTGTCGGGACTAAACGAGTCATTTTTACTTCAAGAGCCAAACTTCCACGTACAGATTTGTAAGGCCACCAAACTACCTGATCCACTGTAAGGTTTAAGCCAAGACTGCGTCTGGAACGAGGCGGCCTAATGTATTCCAGGCTTTCTTTGCTCAGGTCAACGCCGTCAGTCCGTTCTATTTCAAGCCAGAGTTTCCCACTGATAACCGCATCAACGTCCTGTGTTTTGTAACCACGTACAGAAACTAATTGCTGAAGGGCCGCGTCACTTTCCAGCTTTTCAAATTCATCTGTAAATACTACTTTAAAGTACGGTGTGCTTGTTAACATGTTTATGACACGTGCCCTTACAGAGCGGCTGATCGTTTTCTGTTGTGCTTCACTCAGCAAAACAGGGTACATTTCCCAAGCACCGTTTCTTTCAGTTTTATACTTCATCACAATCTGACCAATCTCAAAGCCGCCTACTGCAACTTTTTTAATCTCCCTGGTATTGATTTCAGCTGGAGAACGAACATTAAGTGTGGCTGTGGCGCAACTCGACAGCAGGAATACGGTGGAGAAAAGTATTGATTGTATTTGATTAATCATATAATTTATCAAAAATTTTGTTATGTTGTTTTACTTTTGAGTTTGTTTTGAAAGTTTTCCTGTTTCAGCCAGATAACGACGGATGCGTCCGATAGCTTGAGCATAAAGTTTTGTGCCCGGATCTTTTTCAAGCGCTATAATGTAATATCTTCGTGCATCTTCATAATCTTCCAGACTGACAGCGCCGGCTTCATAAGCCAAGCCCAGATTATACCAGTCTGCCGAATCACGATCGCCCTCCGGAATTGATTGAAATATCTTCCGTGCATTTTCCGGTTTCCCTTCTATTAATAATTTTGCCGCTTCTTCTTTACCACCGTTTGCGACTTCTGCATTTACCATCACCTTGTAGGGAGAAATTGTGCGGATAAATGATTCAAGTGTTTTAAACACTAATTTCTGAATTACCTGTTTCTTTTCTTTGGAAGGCAAATCGTGTTTTCCAGGAACTGGTAAACGGTTCTTCCCATAAAAAATACGTTTTGGATTGCTGCGTCCGGCTAAGGCAAGTTCACGTGAAGGAATAGGAAAAATAGGTATCCTGATGCTGCTGATCAGGCTGCCCAATGTCAGCGAAATCAAGTGGCTTTCTTTGACATTTCGGTAAGAATCTTTTTCAGTAATGCTTCTACCAAAGTTTGCTGAATCTGCGCGAATAGCTAGTGTTTCTCTTTTAAGGCCAATGATTGTGAAACTGAAATTAGCTTGTGCAAACAGGGAAAGATTTTTGTATTTATATGTTCGCACAACCTGGTTTTTTGGCGGGATACCCTCTTCAAATCCTGCCAAAGCAAATGCGGAAGAAAGAGCCAGTTCCGTTACATCACTGGCAAAAGCACCTCTCCGGCAGACATAACCTCTCCAATTATCCAAAGTAATGGCTTTGTCAGTAATGCCCGCGGCAGTGGCAGAAGATAGTCTCCCACTGATTCCCCCTGTGCAGGTGGCCAGGTCAGTAAATTGTCCTTTGTCCACTTCACCTCCACTGATTACTTCACCTTGAATAACTGCCACGGTTTCCTTTTCAGCATCAATGTTGTTCTCCTCCAAAGTTTGCACAACACTTACCTCGAAGCGTCCCATTCGATTTAGTTCCGAGGCTAATTGTTTCAATACCTGGGATTTAATGCCAAGCTGATCATTTGTGTTTACAACCAGATCTTCACGAATAAAAACTTTTTTTACCTCACTGGGAACAGTGATTCTGGAAGGACGCTGTACTTCAAATTGAGTAAGTGTTGGCGCTGCACATGCTGAAATAAATACAATTGTACACAACAAAATTCTTGTGAAAATATTGTGGTGAATTCCTGTTTTTTTCATAGCAGCTATTAACCTTCTAAAAGTCCGGGCAATTCACAACGAACACAGCCCTGATAAAAGTTGCGGCAAAAATCTTGATGAATCTGGATCAAACCCTGTCGGTTTCCAAAGGTGTTTAGATTTAGTTTAGGAGATTTGGGCATTTCAGAATACCATAATCGTTTCTGCATGAAACGAGTATTTCTGTTAGAAGCTTCTGCCGGTAAAATCATAAATAAACGAAAGAGCAGTTTTTCCAGTTGCAGTTCTTTTCCCTGACGAGCATAAGCCAGGAAAAAAGGCAGTAGGGCATTTGCCCAGATAATGATTTGTCTGTCTTTGCCCACTAATTGTGTGGATTTTGTCTGTGTTGATTGTCCCATAACAAGATGTTTCTGCCATACTTCCCAGTCCGGAGTAGAAAATAACTGATCTGTTTCAGTTAATACGTGTTTTCTCAATTTTTTCTCATCAGTAAAAGCAGCCAGTTTGCTGAGTGTGACAAGCCATCGTTTGAGCAAACCTTCATTTGCCACACGGCATAAATGGTGGTACATTCCCATCAACCTTCTTTCAGGAGAATTTTGTGGACGATGTGCCAGTGAATTTTTTCCTGATACTCTCGGTTGATCTTCAAGTGCTATCCATGCATCTCTCCATTGCTGAAACTCATGACGTACAGTTGGATCTGCAATTGTATTTTTATTATTAAACAGACCACATGCTCCAAACCAGCGTGACAGTACCATTGTTCTTGCAGTACGCTGCGGCTGTCGAAAAAATGGGCGAAGCTCCTTAAACTGATATTGCTTTGCCAGTTCTTCAAATACCTGTGAGAATGGAGAATAACCCAGTGATTTAAACAACAGTTGAAACAGCAGTTCCTCAGGATGCTGTTCTTCCCAGCGTTCCAGCAAAATCTTCATTTTTTCCTGAATGCGTTTTTCTGCAGCATGTCCAAGAATTTTCTTCAGAATTCCTGCACCTTGTTCTGTAACAGCAATGCCGCAACGTCCCGGCAAACCTCCCATTTTTTCAAGCTGTAATTTTGCGTCTGCTGAGGAGCATGAAGGTTCATCAATCAAAAAAGGAGCAAGTTCCAGTTCCGGAATCTTTCGACCGTCTGCTCGCTCAATTGTACGATTTCCGCTGTGGTACAGGACAACGTGCAAAATCACTTCATTGTAATCCGGATTACTTTGGTGCTGATGCGAATACCATCCGGAAGTTTGTAAATGTATTTCCACCCCACCAAAAAGCGCTTGATCTCCGATTTGCAAATGTGCCTCCTTAAAATCAGGTCCGCTTCCGGTGTTATGCCATCCGGAAAATTCTATTATGACAGGTTGACCGCAAACCGTTTGCAGATTGTTCTGATCAAAATTTTTTTCCAGCCAAATCTGCTGAATTGCCATCTCAGAAATTGAGCCATTTTTAATCATAACAGCCTAATTGACAAGCATGTAAAATGTCCGTAGAATTTACCTCGGATCATAAAACATATAATTGAAATATACAATATCATCTCCATGACAACTCAGACAATTATACCCAATGAATCCGGATATTACGGTGAATATGGGGGTATGTTTATTCCTGAAATATTAAGGACCACTTTTGATGAACTCATTGACGCATTTGCTGAAGCAAAGGCTGATCCGGAGTTCTGGCAGAGTTTCGTGGATGTTATGCAAAATTATTCATGCCGGCCTACTCCTGTTACTCCGCTGGAAAATTTTGCAAATTCATTGGGGAGTAAATTTTCTGTTTTTTGTAAACGTGAAGACTTGAACCACACCGGCGCACACAAAGCGAACAATTGTATGGGACAAGGTTTACTAGTGAAACGCATGGGCAAAACACGGGTGATTGCTGAAACGGGAGCAGGTCAGCACGGAGTGGCAACTGCTACAATGGCCGCAAGAATGGGACTGGAATGCACAATCTACATGGGTTCGGTTGACGTGGAGCGCCAACGACCAAATGTTTTCTGGATGGAACAGCTTGGTGCAGAGGTTGTTTCTGTTACTGAAGGAACAGCCACCCTGAAAGACGCAATCAACGCATCCATGAGAGACTGGGCCGAAAGCATGGAAACCACTCATTATGTTTTGGGCACAACATGTGGACCACACCCCTTCCCGGAAATGGTTGCCTGGTTTCAGTCGATCATCGGTCAGGAAGTGCGTCGGCAAATGCTTGACAAAACAGGGAAACTGCCTGACAGAATTTATTCCTGTGTAGGAGGAGGATCCAATGCAAGCGGCATTTTTCTCCCATTTCTGGAAGATGAATCTGTGGAATTAATCGGTGTTGAAGCTGGAGGTCATGGACTTGATACAGGATCGCATGCGGCGCGATTTTATGGAGGAAATGTAGGAATAGCTCAAGGCTACAAAACGTATTTCTTCCAGGACGAAGAAGGCCAAATGCTTCACACCCATTCAATTGCGGCGGGTCTGGACTACATTGGAGTCAGTCCGATTTTAAGCTATCTTCACGATAAAAAACGCATCCGTTTTACTGCTGCCGCGGATGATGCGGTTATTTCCGCTACAAAACATCTCATTCGTACAGAAGGGATCATTCCTGCCCTGGAAAGCAGCCACGCGTTTGCTTCAGTTATTGAAGAAGCGCCGAATATTCCGGATGGTACGCAGGTATTAATCAATCTTTCCGGACGTGGAGATAAAGATATCTTTAATATTGCTGAAGCAATTGGCGATAAAAATTGGGAGGAATTTTTGCGTCAGAAAGCCTCACAATATCAATAAAATTAATAACCCAAAATTTGCAGATTTAAGCTTATATGCAACTAACAGAATATCTGAGAAAACGTCTTAAAAAACGTAAAATACTCTTAATGACCCATGCCGTAGTTGGTTACCCGTCTTTAGAGGATAACTGGAAAATGCTTGAGGCGATGGGGGAGGCGGATGTAGATCTGGTTGAATTACAAATGCCATTCAGTGAACCAACGGCTGATGGGCCGTTGTTTGTTAAAGCCAATCAGGAAGCACTCAGGAATGGTATTAAGTGGAAGGATTATTTCGAATTGATGCAGTGTGCATCTGAAAAATTTGATTTTCCTGTTTTGATGATGGGTTATTGCAACACTGCTTTTACCATGGGTTTCAGAGAATATTGTGAAAAAATCAGCAAACATGGAGGAAAAGGCTTCATTATCCCTGATTTGCCTTATGAAGAATTCGGGGAGCTGTTTGATCACAGTCTTGAACTTGGTCTTGATCCAATTATGCTTTGCACTCCAACTAACAAGGAGGAGCGTTTGCAGAGAATATGTTCAAACGGGAGAGGTTTAATATATTGTGTTGCCCGCAAGGGGGTAACAGGGAAAAGTACTGTGCTGGAACAATCTACGGAAGAATTTTTACAGCAATGCAGAAAATTCTCAGGATTGCCGCTTGCCCTTGGATTTGGTTTATCAAAACCTGAGGATCTGCATATGTTGCATGGAAAGGCAGAAATAGCAATCGTTGGCACTGCCTTGCTGAAAACGTGGGAGACTGAAGGTGATGCTGCCTATCGCAGGCACTTGAATTCATTAGCTGAAGCAAGGGAATAATTTCAGGGTATATGTCTTTTAATATAAGTGAAGCCGATATTAAAGCATATCATGATGATGGTGCTGTGCTGATTAAGAACCTTCTCAATGAAGAAGAAGTCACAGACTTGCGTGAAGCAATTGACGCAAACATTTCCAATCCCAGTCCAAATTCCAAGATTGCCAGTAGTGAAGATGATCCAGGCTGGTTTCTTGAAGATTTTTGCACCTGGCAGGAGAATCCATCTTACAGGAGGATTATTTTCGAGAGTGCAATATCGGAAGTTGCAGCAAAACTGATGTGCTCTAAGCAGGTGCGACTATTTCATGACCACATGCTTGTAAAGAAAAAGGGGACTATACAAAGGACCCCCTGGCATCAGGACCAGCCATATTATAACATTGAAGGAAGGCAAAATATCAGTTTTTGGATTCCGGTTGATCCTGTACCAATTGAGTGGACAATTGAACTGGTTGCCAGTTCCCACAAGGGGCAATGGTATATGCCAAGAAATTTCCTTGAAAATCAAGCGAAGTGGTTTCCGGAGGGCAGTCTAAGTGAAATTCCGGATATAGACGCGAATCCGGATAAATTTCGAGTTTTAAAATGGGAACTTGAACCGGGAGATGCTGTGGCTTTTCACATGCTTACATTGCACAGCGGAGCGGGAACAAAGGCGCTTCGCCGAGTATTTTCTGTACGGATGTTAGGGGATGACATAATACATGCTCCTCGCAGCTGGAAAACCTCACCTGATTTCGCCGGACTATCAGAGCAATTACCAGCCGGGATGCCGATGGATCATAAATTATTCCCACTTACCTGGCCTGTAAATAGGGCTAAATAAATACCTACCAACTTTCACGCATAAGCGCATGTCAGTTCCTCAAGCAGAAACTCCCATGATGCGCCAATTCAACGCAATCAAACGGGAACATCCGGATAAGCTGCTATTTTATCGGATGGGTGATTTTTATGAAATGTTTGGAGATGACGCAATTGTGGGCGCCAAAATTCTACAAATTGCACTGACGTCACGTGACAAAAACAAGGAAAATTCATTACCTATGTGCGGTGTGCCGTATAAAGCTTATGAGCAATATTTGAACAAGTTGACTGCTGCAGGCTACAAGGTGGCAATTTGTGAGCAGATGGAAGATCCTGCAAAAGCACAGGGTCTTGTTAACAGAGATGTAGTGAGGGTGGTAACACCTGGTACAACCGTTTCTCCACAATTGATTGATCCTGACAGGAATCATTATTTATTGTCAGTTAATGTTGTATTGCGCTCTAAGTGTTTAGGTATTGCTTTTGCCGATCTTTCTACAGGAGAGTTTGAGGTGGCAGAGTTTCAATTAAATGAATCTCACCGTTTTTACGACTTTCTGGCTCAACTTACTCCTCAGGAAATTATATTGACACAAAGCAGATCAGAGGCTGAGTCCATGTTTCTGGAAGAACTGGTACAACGCATGGGGCAGTTACTCGACAGATCAAATAGAGTTGAAATCGATTCTATAACATATCCGGGTAAAGGAACTGAAATTCCAAATGAAAAGGTTTTTCCTTCAACTGGAAGATTTAATTTCATTGATCCTTATTATTTTGATCCGGCAGCAACTCAGCGCAGTTTGAAAAAATATTTCAGAACATTGAATCTTTCCGGATTCGGTATTGATGATTTGCCCCATGGAATTTCTGCTGCAGGGGCTTTATTACGTTATTTGGAAGAAACTCAAAAATGTGATTTGAGTCATTTAACATCCTTGAGAAGACATGTCTTTGAAAAATCGATGCTGCTGGATGAGGCAACAGTGGCCAATTTGGAATTGTTTGAAAGTCAGTCCGGAGTTAGAAAACATACACTTTTTCATGTTCTGAATCACACCCAGACTCCAATGGGCGCAAGACTTTTCAGGCAGTGGCTTCGTCAACCTCTGCTTGATGTTGATGAAATTAATCAGCGTTTTGACGGTGTTGAAGAGTTCAGAAATAATTTTATGCTCTGTGAGAAATTTCGTCAAAGTCTGGAAACGATTCAGGATTTGCCACGCATCATGGGGCGCATCACTCTGCCTGTGGTTGGTGTGAACGATCTTGTGGCTCTGCGGGAATCACTTGAGCCGGTGCAAAATCTGCCAGTCTATTTTGCTGAATTAAGATCGTTATTGCTGAAAACGATTGCCGACAATTTTGATCCCCTCATAGATTTGCTGAACTTGCTGAATCAGCGATTAAAGCACTCACCATCAGTAAAACTCAGGGAAGGTGGTTATATTGCTGATGGAGTTTCAAAAGAATTGGATCAGTTACGTGATATTTCCAGAAATTCCAAAGAATATTTAAATCAAATGCTGCTGCGGGAAAGAGAACAAACCGGGATTGCCTCTTTAAAAATCAGTTTCAACAAAGTTTTTGGCTATTACCTTGAAGTCAGTAACGTTTATAAATCTTCTGTTCCGGATTATTACATACGAAAACAAACCTTAGTGAATGCTGAACGGTACATCACAGCTGATCTAAAAGAATTTGAGGAAAAAATACTGACTGCTGAAGAACGGATTGCTGAGCTCGAATATGAACTTTTCTTGGAATTAAAAACTGAGCTTAATTCACAGATAAAACGTGTACAGCAAACGGCACAAAACATTGCTGTTGCTGATACACTGGCAGGATTGGCACATGTAGCGGAACATAATCACTATGTTCGTCCAGTTTTGCAGGCACTGGAGGCTCCAAGAAAAATGTTTCTCAAAGACAGTCGTCACCCGGTGATTGAGAGAATTGATTTGGGGGAAGCATTTGTACCTAATGATTTGGATTTACAGGAAACTAAGTGCAGGATCATGTTGATTACAGGTCCGAACATGGCTGGGAAGTCGACTTACATGAGGCAGGTTGCCTTGAATATATTGATGGCACAATGCGGCTGTTTTGTCGCCGCTTCCAAATCTGAGTTTTCTGTGGTAGATCGAATTTTTACTCGAGTTGGAGCATCAGATAATCTTACGCTCGGTCAAAGCACTTTTATGCTGGAAATGAACGAAGCTTCTGCAATTTTAAACAATGCTACTGATCGCAGTTTAATAATTCTGGATGAAATAGGGCGGGGAACAAGTACCTTCGATGGAATCAGTATTGCCTGGGCTATAGTTGAGCATTTACACAAATTGAACGCCCTCACGCTTTGCGCTACACATTATCATGAATTGACAGCACTTTCACAAGAGCTTAAAGGAATTGAAAATTTTAGTGTGCGTGTTGAGGAGGAAGGAGAGCAAATAGTTTTTTTGCGCAAAATTGTATCCGGAGAAGCAGATAAAAGTTATGGTGTCCAAGTAGCAAGGCTGGCGGGATTGCCAAAAAGTGTGGTCAAACGCGCGCTTGTTGTGATGGAACAACTGGAAGAGACATCAATGGTCCACCATTTGCCTGTACATAATAATAAGACAGAAAAAAATCAGGAATTACCTGCGGAGATAAGCGAAAAGCCTATCAATGCCTGGTATGATTCCGGAGATACAGATCCTCAGCTATCGATGTTTCCGGAAGAATCACTTTATCTTGATGAGTTACGAAAACTTAATTTAAATGAGATGACTCCATTGCAGGCTTTGAATTTTCTTCATGAATTAACCGATAGACTAAAAAACTAGAGCAAAAAGGTCACCAGTCTGAATAGTAACCCTTAACAGAATTCCAAAAGATGCGAATTGCAGTTTACCCAACAAGTGCAAATCCTCCAACTTATGGTCATGCCGACATCCTGGTAAGAACAACAAAGCAGTTTGATCATGTTTTCTGGTCAGCGGCTATGAATCTTGAGAAACATTATATCTTTGATGCAGAGGTGCGAAAGCAGATGATGAATGAATACGTGAGGCACTATAATTTAACAAATGTAACTGTTGAATCCTTTACAGGTTCAACAATTCGCTACGTGCAGGAACGGAACGCGAAAACAATTGTTAAGGGATTACGCAGTCTGGATGATTTCCAAGGAGAATTTCAGCAAGCGGTAGGTAACAAAGGTATTGATCCGGAAATTGAGACTTTTTGCTTGTTTGGTAAACCTGATCTTTTTGCCATCAATTCAACTCTTGTTCGTGAACTTGCATATCTGGGTGAATCCATTGAGGCTTATGTATTGCCTTCGGTAGCAGAAATAGTAAAGAAAATAATCCAAAAAGGTTCTAACTCATAAACCAATACAAACCAAAAGCATGAGTTTAATAAAGATGCGCATAGATTATCTTTTTTTCGGGGCAATTGGTTTTTTCCTGATGTTGTCTATTATGACTGCGGATTTTCATGATCCAACAATTTTTAATCAGTTGTATCCTTTTGATGGAATAAGTAACTGGACGGGCTTGATTGGAGCATTAATCGGAGGCACATTACTGGAAGTATTTGGCCCATCCTCTCTACTTCTCCCATGGCTGTTTGTGAGGATAATTTTACATTATCCTCGTAGAATATCAGGATTTTTCGGCACATATTATGCGTTAGTGATTGTCTTTGTCCTTTCGATTGTGCATGAAATTTCAATCAAAACCGAAATATTAAATTCAGTTGATTTATATTTCTGGCAAAATGGATATGCCGGCAAATTGGCAGTTGCCTGGATGGAAACGTCAATTAATACAGAATTAAGCATTACCTTTATTGCTGCAATGTTGATTTTGTCAGTATTTCGTATGTATCATGTGCTGTCTCCGTTGCCCTTCATTTCCGGAATATTTACTATCTTATACAAACTGCTCATATTTCTGGCCGGAAAACTGAATCCTCCCACCGCTTATGACTTTCCTTCAAATAGACAATTACCTGATTTAAAAGGCAGATTACGACTTGATGAAAACCCTGCAGCCTAGAACATCCCTTGACTGAATGGCGATGGTTTGCATTACATTCTTTCTTGAACAACATCCCAGATAAATTGCGAGATTCATCCCGAAATGATTTTTTTATTTGTATGTATTGGTAATGGGATTCAATAGGACAGTAATCATTAAAATTGATTACAGTGATGAGATTAACTCTCGCTAATCTCTTCAGAAAAAGTATGTCTCTGGGAATTAGAGTGAAATATGGCAGGAAGGTCAAAACTTAGAAATCCGACCTGTTTTTCAGTGCAGGCGACTCTCAGAAATCTGCTTTAAGAGCAGCTCGGATTTCCCGTTTTAGATCTTTGTTGCGTTGCTTAGCTGCAGCTTCCCGCTTGAGACGCTTTGCTAATGAGGGCTTGCAGTGATATTTCCTTTTTTTTATTTCCTTAAAAAGACCCTCCCTTATCAAGGTCCGTTTTAACTGCATCATTGATCTTCCGACGTTGCCGTCACGTACTTCAACTTTGATTGGCATGAATGTCCTGATTATGTTGGAAAAATTATAATAATTAAACCTTCAATTATCGCCTGTTAGTTCAATAATTGCAATTTTTATTTTTTCAGTCAGTTTTTTCTTCTGGAACAGGGAGCGCAGCCCGTTTTTTCAGTTCAAGCAATTCTGACTCCATATCAGGAGAATCATGCTCTAATTCCTCAAATTTTTTTTCTAAACTTTCCTGACCAGATTCCATGCTGATCTCCTGATATGCTTCTGCCCGGGCCTGCAAGTTTTCCACTTTTTCTTCAGCACGTTCAATTGTATCCATGATTCCGGATGTGCCACCTAGTCCTTCTATAGTCTGATAAATTTTTTCCTGTGCTTCAGCCTGTTTTTGTTTTACTGACAAGAGACCCTGCTTGCGTTTAATTTCGTCAATCTTGTCTTCCAAAGTTTGGTAACTTTCCCGGAGTGCATCTGCGTTGTTTTGATGCAATTCCAGTTGCTTTTCGAATTCTGCAGCCCTTCGTAGATGTTCTTTTTTACGTGTGAGGGCTTCCTTGGCTAAATCATCCTTTTCATTTTGCACTGCAAGTATTGCTTTTTCCTCCCATTTCTCTGCTTCCTGATGTTCTTTTTCTGTGTCGCGTTCCAAACGTTTTTGTAGCGCTAATGCCTCAGTCATTTGCTGTTTAGCTTTTCTTTTTTGCTCCTCCAGATCAGCGATCATTTGCTTAATCATTTTTTCTGGATCTTCTGCTTTGTCAAGAATATCGCTGGTAGTTGCTCGAAACAGATTAAATATACGTGACAGGATTCCCATACTTGTTTTGGAGTGAAAGAATTAGAAAAGTTGTTTTCGCTTATTTGATGGCAGAATATTAAGTGCTTCGCGATATTTTGCGACAGTTCTCCGAGCAACCTTAATTCCACTTTGGCGCTCCAGAACGTCTGCTATCTGCAAGTCTGTGTAAGGGGATTTTAAATCTTCTTTCTGCACCATTTGCAGAATCATATCTTTAATTCGTTTTGAAGAAACAGCCTCTCCTCTTGCCTGATCAATACCGCTGGTGAAGAAATATTTTAATTCAAAGATACCTTGAGGAGTATGCACATATTTGTTGGTAGTGATTCGGCTGACTGTTGACTCATGCACATCAATATCCTCAGCAACATCCTTCAGCACAAGAGGACGTAAATAATGGATTCCTTTCTCAAAAAATTTTTTCTGAAAACGTAAAATGCTTTTTGTTACTCTGTAAATAGTTTTTTGTCTCTGCTCAATACTTTTCAGCAGCCACTGGCCGGCTTTGACTTTCTCCATTATATAATCTTTTGTCAGACTGCCGTCATCTTCCAGATTATTGCTTAAATCCTTATAATAATTGCTGATACGCAGCCTCGGCATTCCCGCGGAGTTAAGTGCGACTTTGTACTCATTGTCCTTCTGGTAGATATAGACATCCGGAATTATGTAATGGTGGGAAGGATTTGCAATAAACTCTCTTCCAGGTTTTGGTTCAAGGGACATTATCAGGCGATAAGACTGTATAACCTGTTCAATATCCTGCTTTTGTCTGCGGGCAATTTTTTTCAAATCTTTGGATTCCAGAAATTGCATATCATTTTTAACAATGCGGGAACTCAGACTGTCACCTTCACCTAATATCTCCAGTTGAATTAACAGGGATTCCTGTAAGCTTCTTGCACCTACTCCATTAGGATTAAATTGTTGTATTTTATTTAAAACAGATTCTACATAACAACAAGCAGCTGGAGAAATTTCCGGTTTTACAGGCTCTTCAACAACGGACTTTTCGTGTTCATTCAAATAAGTTTCATCTTCTATATTTTTTTTCTTTTGTGTTGTTTTACCTGACTGAAATTTCATGTCGAACAAATCAGCATCAAATTCCATGTCCTTTTTAGGCTCCTGGCTGTTTAAATTGGTGTTTATCTGATTGTACAATCCTTGTTGTGATTCCAATAGTTCACGTATGCTGGTTACCAGGAATCCGTCATCATCAATGTTTCCTATCAAGTGAGCGCCAGTCTGATGTTCGAGAGGAGTAAGTTTATGCATGTCTAATTGCCACATCAGGTGATCTGCCAGAGATTCCGTTTGTGCGGCTGTTATCTCAATTGAGGGGCTTTCTTCATCGTCAGAAACAACATTATAACGTCGTTCCTGATATCCTCCGAACTGCTCTATTTGTTCTATGTATTGCTGCCAGTCAATTTCGTCCTGAACTGCATTTTCCTGCTCGTTCTCACGAGCAGTCTCGAACTCTTCTGTTTCAGTGACTACTTCAGGAGTTTCCTCGGACTCAGCTTGCTCCTGTGTATTTTCAGTTTTGCTTGGGAAAGTATCCATGTCCATACCTTCCTCAAGAACGGGGTTCTCAATTAAAGTTTGCTCGATCAACTCCTCCAGCTCTGCTCGAGACAGTTGCAGAAGTTTTATGGCTTGTTGCAGCTGCGGTGTCATAATGAGCTGTTGGCTCATCTTCATCTGCATTTTCATCTGCATTGCCATGAATCCTCTTACTCTTGATTAATTACTATTGGAAAAAAATTATTAATATCTTTATAAAACGCATGGACTATATATTCATGCTACTAGTTTGGCTTCAAGTTGAGACAAAAGTCAAACCTACATAGAGAATGACTTACCAAGGTAAACTTTCCTTGCCTTATCATTTTCAACCAATTCATCCGGAGTCCCGTCAATCAGCAACTCTCCTTCGTTCATTATATATCCATAATCAATTATTCCAAATGGCTCCCTTACATTATGATCTGTAATTAATACACCAATGTTTCTTTTAGCAAGCTGTTGAATAATTGTTTGAATATCAGCAACTGCAATTGGATCTACTCCTGCAAATGGCTCATCCAGCAACATGAATGAAGGTTCAAGCACCAACGCGCGGGCTATTTCTGCTCTTCGACTTTCTCCACCTGAAAGGGCGTATCCTTTTATTTTCCGTACATGTTGGATTCCAAGCTCAGATAACAATGAGTCAAGCCGTTTCTGTTTTTCAGTGGGGTTCAAGGGAAGCATTTCCAGTACGGCAATCAGGTTTTCTTCTACAGTGAGTTTTCGGAATATTGATCGTTCCTGGGAAAGATATCCCAATCCTGATTTTGCTCTCTTGTGCATAGGAAATCCTGTGATATTCTGACCGTCTAAATGAATAGATCCTTCGTCAGGCCGCTGAACACCAACGATCATGTAAAATGCTGTGGTTTTTCCTGCACCGTTTGGACCGAGAAGACCAACGACTTGTCCTTGAGAGACTTCGAGTGAAATGCCTTTTACTGCATGCCTGTCCCGATAAGATTTTTTCAGGTTTGTGGCCTCAAGTTTCCTTGCTTTCAAATCATATCTCCAATTAAATCCTAATTGACAAAACTCATAAATTTCCATATAATCTTGACAACTTAAACAAATTTGATTGTAACAGAACAGGATTAATATGCCAATCTATGAATACCTTTGTATAAGTTGCGGATACGAGTTTGAAGAAGTACAAAAGTTCAGTGATCCATCACTGGAGGATTGTCCGGATTGTGGGAAAAACAGCGCAAAGCGCCAGGTATCAATGAGTGCTTTCCATCTCAAAGGCGGAGGTTGGTATAAAGACGGATATTCCGGTAAAAGTACTGAATCTGAAAAAACAGAATCCGGAAAAGAAAAAAAAGGCGCTACAAATAAAAAAGAATCTTCCAAAGACAAACCTCCATCTTCGGAAAAATCAGGCAAGCAGGTGGACAAGGAGTCAACCACCGCAAAGAAATCTGAAACTTCGAGTAAAGAAAAAGCTGCCTGAATATTTTCATTTCTACTTCCGAAAAATCCAATTTTCTTCATGCAAATATTTTTCCGCCAAACTTTAATTCTGGTCTGGAAAGATATACTGATTGACCTGCAGCGTAAGGACAATTTGTTGTCCATGCTCCTATTCGCGGTACTGGCATTACTGGTATTCCAGTTTGCATTAGGCAAGGAACCAGAATTGTTTGTGACTGCACTTCCGGGAGTAATCTGGATAGTTACTCTGATGAGTGGTGTACTTGGATTGGGAAAGTCTTTCGTTCAGGAAATGGAATCAGGTTGTATGGGTGCATTGCTTATTGCTCCTGTTGATCGCAGTGTTTTGTTTTTAGGTAAAATGCTGGCAAACACCTTGTTTCTATTGCTCACTCAGCTTCTGTTTGTTCCATTATGTCTATTTATTTTTGAAATAGAGGTTGGAAACTGGATAGAGCTGTTACTGGTTTTACTTCTAGGAACTATCGGATTCAGTTCGTTGGGGACCTTACTTATAGTAATGACTTCAACTGTGCGTGGAAAAGAAATTCTGCTGCCAATACTGATTTTCCCCCTGATGGTTCCAAGTCTTTTATGTGTTGTACGTCTGACTGAGTATCTTTTTTTCGGATTAAACCAGCAAGAAGTATGGTCATGGTGGAAATTGCTTATTGGATTTGACATAGTTCTCTTCACACTGACTATTCTAGGTTTTGAGTTTGTAGTTGAAGAATAACTGGATTCTCTGAAAATCTCTTGTAATTTGTCAATGCCAAGTTAGAATGAAAAACCTTAATTAACTGTTTTTTGGGGCGTAGCCAAGTGGTAAGGCAACGGGTTTTGATCCCGTGATTCGCAGGTTCGATCCCTGCCGCCCCAGCCAGTCAATTGAGTGCATAGTCTTCATTCTTCCTTATTCCTTCGTGCACAGGGAATCTCCATTTCCTGAAACATGACAGAAATTTCCCAACTAAAATTTGTACAATGGCGACCGATAGGAGTCTGTGACACAGGCTCTGGTAAAGAGCGAAAGGCAAAAATGTTTTCCAAAGCAGATCTTGCCACAGTAACAGCACCGGACGTAAAAAGAGGAAACTGGCGTCAACATCCGGAAGTGATCCGGCTTATTGAACGTTACGCAAGCGAAGTTGCCGAACTTTCAGCTTTAACTGATGGAATGCACTCTCCTGAGGTAACAGAGATTAATCTGGTTGGAGCAGTCCTCGGACTGAATCAAACTCCAATATTAAATCAACAATCATCTGATGGTAAAGTACAGTTTTTTCAGGTAAGTTTTCGTGACGGGAAATCAAAAAGAATTTCACATTCAAATTGGAAAAAGTGGCTTAAATTATTACTGATAGCAACTGGAGCAATTTTAGCAGTGGTATTGATATACTTAATGATCATTAAGCTTTCACAGTTACCTCAACGAAACACGAAAACAAATGAAATATGTGGTTCAAACAGGCAAAAATCAGTATACTCAGAAGAATTGCAAACTATTCGGAAATCATTGATAGATGATCTTGCTCGTCTTCCAGACTGGTCAACTTTTAAACAGGCACGTGCGCAATGTATTGCTGGCAATTTGGGCGTCAATCAACAGGAACAACGCTTGATCCAGTGCTTTTTAACAGTTAGAAACCGTGTAAAAAGTATACCAACCGTTACACGTCCTGATCTGAGCCGAATTGAGTCATGTGTGCGTACCATCTGTAGTCAAAGACGTTCTCACTTATCTTCTGCCTGTAAACGATTATAAAATCTGCAAATAATGTTTGTGTTGACAGCGAAACTAAGCAGAGTTAGATTTTTTCCCCATCAATTAGGGTAGATGGTTGTAAAAAAAATAAGGAATATTCATTAATCAGTTGTTTGCATGAAATTTTTTCAACTTATAAAATGATCGATAAAAAACATATAGGATATGAGTTCCATCCTGTGACAGTGCCTGTAGAAGAAGGACGTCTAAGGTTTTTAGCAAAAGCTCTAGGGGAAACCAGGAAAATATATACAGATACAGATGCAGCAAATGCTGCAGGGATGCCTGGACTGCTGGCTCCCCCAACATTCCCGTTTATGCTGGAAATAGACGCGCTGGATTTAGTAGACTTTGTTGAATTGTTGGGTGAAAAACTTGGTAAACTATTGCATGGCGAGGAAAATTTTGTTTACCACGCTCCCATTTATGCGGGAGATAAAATTACAGTATGCAAAAAAATTACTGATATAATTGATAAAAAAGGAGGCACCTTGCAGTTTGTGATTTCTCATACTGATTTCATAAATCAGCGTGGAAAAAAAGTCGCCGAAACTCATACAAATTATGTTTTCCGCCACTAACTAATTTAAATTATAAATTAAAAAATATAATAATGAAATGACACTACCAACATTTGACTCTTTGAAAATAGGAGATGAAATTCCTGCACTGACAACTCCTCCTGTTTCCCGTCATGCTCTGGCACTCTATTGTGGTGCATCCGGAGACCATAATCCAATTCATGTTGATCTGGATTATGCAAGATCGTCTGGTCTGGATGACGTGATCGCGCACGGAATGCTTTCAGCTGGATATCTGGGCAGAATGCTTGCAAACTGGGTCCCACAATCTGCTATCAGGAGCATGAATAATCGTTTTACCGCAATGACTCATATAGGTGACAGTGTAACATGCACAGGAAAAGTTGTTAAAAAATTTGAAGAGGGAAATGAAAAATTGATTCGTGTTGAACTGCAGGCCAATACTCCCAAAGCACAGACAATAATTGCTGAGGCAGTGATTGCTTTAGAATAAGATGTCTGCACTCCTTTCATCATTAAATATTCTCGATTTTTCCACACTGCTTCCCGGACCTTTTGCTTCAAAAACACTGGCTGATTTAGGAGCAGAAGTTTTAAGGGTAGAGTCTACCAAACATCCTGATTTTACGAGAAGTCTTCCTTCAAATTCAAAAGGGGGATTAAATGCACATGCCTCGTTGAATCGTTCCAAACAGTCGATTGGGTTAAATCTCAAACAAGCTGACGCAGTAAAAATTGTTAAAAAACTGGTTAACAAATATGATATTGTTTTGGAACAATTCAGGCCAGGTGTGATGAAGCGGCTTGGGTTGGATTATCAGGAACTTCGCAAATACAATCAGTCACTAATATTTTGTTCTCTCACAGGATACGGACAAACAGGTCCCTACAGAAATCGCGCCGGACACGATTTGAATTATCTGGCAATTTCAGGAATCAGCAATTACAGTCGCCGCAAAAATGAATCCCCTGTACCACAAGGTATACAAGTAGCTGATATTGCTGGAGGGGCATATCATGTTGTTATAGGTATTTTAGCTGCAGTGATTCATCGTCAACTTACAGGTGAAGGTCAGTATATTGATATCAGCATGACAGATGCGATGTTCAGTATGAATGTTTTTGAAGGGTCTAACTGGCTGTCCGGAGGGTCTGGAGCAGAACCGGAATCTACCATGCTGAATGGCGGCACTTTATATGATTATTATAAAACGCAGGATGGACGCTGGGTTTCTGTAAGCAGCCTCGAACCCCTATTTTTAAATGCATTGATCAAGGCACTGGAGCTTCCGGAAAATTTACTAAACACTTCACTCGATGATCAGGATGCTCAAAAAAAGTTAAAGGAAATTCTTAAAAAACGTTTTTTAGAACGGCCATGGTCTGAATGGGAAACTGTTTTTGCAAATTGTGATGCTTGTGTTGAACTTGTTTTGGAATTTCCGGAAGCAATGCAACATCAGCAATTCAAAGCCAGAGAGATGATAGTTGATATTCCGGATTCATCCGGATCAACTCAGAAACAAATTGCTTCACCATTCAAGTTTTCTTCTTGTAAACCGGAATATCGACATGCAGGAGTGGAACTTGGTGAGCAAACAGATCTTGTGCTTAAAGAACTTGGCTACACACAAAAACAAATAAATAAATTAAAAAAAGCAGGAGTCTGCGAAGATAATAAAACTGGTTAATTAAGGTAAATATGCCGAAAAAGGAAGAGCAAACTTCTGCCGCGGGAAAGCTTAATTTACGCTATATTTTTGGAATGAAGCTCCGCAACTATAGAAAAGAAAAAGGGTTAGGTCTCAAGGAACTTGCTGCTGTTTCAGGCTTATCTGCATCATATATTAATGAAATAGAAAAAGGAAAAAAATACCCAAAAGCTGAAAAAATCATGCTTTTGGCTGAAGGACTAGGCGTCGAATACAATGATCTTGTATCCATCAGCTTGACGGGTCGGCTTAGTGAAGTTTCAGAGTTATTATTTTCTTCATCTGTTCTGGGATCTTTTCCATTTCAACTTTTTGGAATCACATTTGAGAATGTGATGGAGCTTTTTACTGCTTCACCAAAAAAAGCGGTGGCATTTATCACCACAATAATGGAAATTTCAAGGTCATATGACATGCACGTAGAGCAGTTCTTTCTGGCTTCTTTACGGGCATATCAGGAAATGCACAATAATTACTTTGAGGATGTTGAAGAGATTGCAGACCAGTTTGTTAGCAGACAGCAATGGAAGCACTACCCTCCTCCAGGGGTAGAAGAATTGACTGCAACTTTGCTTGAAAGTCATGGTGTTGAAGCAAGAGCAGCTGATTTATCTAAATATGAGGAATTGAAAAAACAACGATTTATCTTTCTACCCGGAAATCCCTCCCAATTGCTTTTAAATGATCAACTGGCTCCATCTCAGCATGTCTACTCAATGGCATTACAAATTGGTTATTTGGAGTTGAAATTAGGAAATCATGTTCGGACTTCTCCGTGGAAGAAATTCGACTCATTTGACCAGGTAATGGGGAATTTTCGAGCTTCTTATTTTGCAGGCGCTTTAATGATAAATCGGTTTCGGGCTGAGGAAGAAGTAAAAGAAATTTTTCAGTCTGAAACCTGGAATAGTGATGCAATATTGAAATTCCTGAAGCGGCATGAAGTTACTCCTGAAACATTTTTGCACCGTCTCAGCCAGATACTCCCCGGACTTTTTAAGATAACTGAATTACATTATCTGCGCTTTGAACGTTCAGCAGGAGACAATGAAATACTGTTGACTAAAGAGTTAAACATGCCCAGAACGTTAGTACCTAGTGGAGTCAGGTTAAAGGAACATCATTGTCGCCGCTGGTTGCCTGTGTCTCTGATCGAAGATTTGGAATCAGGACAGAAAAATGGGAAGACAGAAAATATTCTAATTGGCGTCCAAAGGGCACAATTTATGGGAAGTGGTAAAGAGGTTCTTTTTATTTCCATCGCACACTCATTGCGTTTGCGAACAAACATTAATCGTTGTGTCTCACTCGGACTGAGTATTGATAAATCGTTGAAAGAAAAAGTGAAATTCCTGGATGATCCACAGATACCCGTGAAACAGGTTAATCAAACTTGCGAACGCTGTCAGCTGGACAAAAGTCAGTGTTCCGAAAGAGCTGCACCACCGAACATTTATAAGAGTGAAGAGAAGGAAGACGGCTTGAATCAGGCCCTAGAACAGCTGACATCCGATTTTCGAGAAAATAAAATGAAAATTTGAAATTTACTTAAAGAGAGAAGTAATAATTCATAAAAATTGTGTGTAGCTGGCTTTGTTTCAAAAAAGTACTGGAATCTGAAATCTTGAGAAAAGGAATATGTCTGCTAATGGAAAATCTGTAATAAAAGATTAAATTAGACATTACAAAATAAGAGGCTCCAGTTTCAACTCCCATTGCAATTTCATCTTCAAAAGACATTCTGTTTCCGGTAGCAGCAAAACGGGATTTGGTGAATTGGATTCCTGCTCCATAGTGCAAATAAAAATTCAGGCTTATTTTTGGATAAAGTACGTACCATAAGTTATTTTGAATAACTTCAACTTTTTGGCCGGATTTACTTTCATAAATAAAGGATTTTGAATGTTCAACAATTGAGATTTGGCGTTCATATTCTACTGACTGTTCTTCCCAGAAATATCCAATATTGACTCCAATCCCGTTTGCCTCTCCATCAGAATCAGAAATAATCACGTTATCTGCAACACGAATACGTACATTCCGGAACCCAACACCAAAATAAAATCCTTGCAACTCAGAAATAGTGCCTGAGAATAAATAATCCGGCTCCTTAGTTGCGACGCGAGACTCAAAACTATGTTCGTCTTTTTTGCTGAGTTCAGTTGAAAAATGTTCTTCTGCATTGATGTTATCCGTAAATACAAAAGAAAAAGTCAACATCAACAAGTTACAAATGTACTTATTTGAGCTATGAATAATAGTTCTGTTGAAAAATAAGCTAATAAAGCATTTCTTCATTTTATTAATCCAGGTCAGGCAGAATTTGCTCCGGAACATCAACCCCGCCCAAGTTAATATAAGCATAAAGAGTCCGGTCAATGTACTCTTGCTCTCGTCCGCTGCTGGTTGTTGTTTTATCCACATTTTCTGTCAAAGCCAGACGAATGTTCCAGCAGTCAGGGCGATAATCCAAAGTGAAAGTGGTGGAAGTAAGACGACGTCGAAAGGAAGTACTATCTGCGTCTAAATTCATAGTTCCAGCAAATCCCAATGCTAGTTCATCACTGGTTGCAAATTTATTACTGAAGCCGAAGGTGTGTGCAGCAGAAACATCTTTGCCAAAAGGAGTTTGATAGGTAAACTCGTTTTTTCGAATATTCACTGATGCTTTATTGTGTGCACTTGCGCTAAATCCCATGCTTGTGGAATATTCTACCACTTGGCGTTTTTGATGATGATATCGATTGAAATAATTTATAGAAAAACCTTGTCCCGGGGTGAAATTAAACATTGTCCTAAGAGGTAACAGAGGACATCCTGATCCACTACATGATGGAAGTCCTGACTCTGTTTCATTACCTTTAATTGCGGGACCGATTGGCTGAAAGTATGGATTTTTTTTTAAGACATCATAATGCTGGATAATGTTCAGACTTGCCAGGATACTGCTTTTCCCTTCTCGAATTTGACCGCGATCTTGACTGTTCAGGAAAGGAGTTACCCTCTCTCCAAAGTAACGCCGTTTAGCAAGTAAAACATTTTCCAGCCGGATAGTGGTTAACCTCCTCGTTGAAACCCTTCCTCCGAAGGGTACTCCGGAATCTGATTGTTGCTCAATATCCTCTATGTAATCGTATTGAATGCTCGGTTTCAGCAAATGTTTAAAGCGACTGAAAATTCCTGTTTCATTTGTGAAAATTCTGGAAAAGGTCGTATTAATTTCTATTTTACCATCCAGAATTTCGAAGCCATATTCATCTTCACTTCCGGATACATTTGGATCACGAACTTTATAACGTGAAAACTGTTTCCCAATTTTAATATTGCTGTTAAAATGTTTGAAAATTGGGAAATTAAATTTCAGCCGGGGAGTAGCGGCTGCCCCTTCTCCGTTGTATCCCTGCACTCTGTAATAACGGACAAGTGATCCGCTTATTTCGTTAAATATTGATGTTTTATCGGAGCGCCAGAGTGTATCACTGAATTGAAATGAAAGTGCAGGTAGTTGTTGTATTTGAGTGAGGTCAATTTTTCTGTTCAATAATGCCAATTCGCTGAATATACGAGTCTGAGTAGCAGATAGTGTAACAGATCCATTTGAAAACTGGCGGTTGATGTTTGCAGACAATTTTTGCGCAGTATTCGGATCAGGATTATCTATCAGTTCATATTCTTTCTGAAACTGACTGTCACTATAAACCAGACTAGATACAATAAGTCTGCTTTGTCTATCTAACTGCTGGTTATGGTTGAATTCAAATTTAAAACGTTTCGGATTCAATTCAGAAGATTCAATTGCTTCTGTGTTTAAGCTTCCGGATTCATTTTCCGGATCACGTGAATCGCGTTCAAAAAATTCCTGGTATTTGATTTCACCCCTCATTCCTTCTTTTAAGGCATATTGATAATCCAGACGAATTCCGGGACCACGTCTCTCCACCCAGTCATAAGTAAGTGTTAAATCCTGTTCCTGGTCAATTGCCCAGAAGTAAGGTATTCCGAATCGATATCCAATGTCCCATTTTTTTACACTGCTCCGGACAATCATATACTCTGGAGGAAGAAATCCGGATTGACGGTGTTTCACAGTCGGCCAGGCAAGGTAAGGGAAATAAAATATCGGGAAATTGCCGATTCTCAGGAAGGTTTTTTGGGATGATGAAAAGTTCTGGGAATAGTAATTTACTTCACTTCCTGTTATTTGCCATGCAGGAGATTTAGGATTGCATGTGGTAAATGTACAAGTCTGTGCCACATAATGGTTTTGACCAATTCTTCTCACTTCTTCTGCTGTCATGTAGGCATTGTTGGAGGAGTCAAAAATAATAGCATGCTTCCTTCTGTCACTCTGACATATCCTGTTGCAGTTAATCTATGCTTTTCGGGATGATAATTGATTTCCGTACTTTCCACAGTTATTCCCTCCCATTCAACCTTTGCGTTCCGATATAGGTACATCCCGGTATCAGGATTGTGCAAGTAGGATTGTGTCTGAATGGAAAGCTGAGGAACTTCAAGGTTGTTTTGCGAAAATCCAAAGGCTGGCAAAAAAATCAGCAAGATGGGAATCCACAGGATTATGCGGCAAACCGATTTAATAAAACGTAAAAGATGGTCTACTAATCCAGTTCTAAGTGATGACTGATGAAGTATTGATTTGATAAAATTGAAAAAAGACAATGGGCAAATTTTTGGCGGGAAAAAACAAAACCCCAAAACTGGACGTTTCAATTTGGTCGCAATTCTGTGAGGACACAAAATACGCAGCTCAATTTTAACGATTCACGAAGCATTTTAGGTACTTTATCTGAAATAAGGCAACACATGCAAACTTATTGCATCTCCAATACCATGTGTTCAATTGTTCAATTTTATCTATGCTGCATCCTGAACCAAATCAGTTGGATTATTATAATATCGTCATGCTATTCTCAAAAGCATAGATCACAGGCTTGTTTCGAAACGCACTTCAAGTGATTAGAATGATGAAAATTTGTCAAACATTAATTTTTGTTTCCTTATTTTTTTGTGGGATTCTGTTTGTTCAATTTCATAAAGTTCAGGCGCAGGGGGGCCTTCTGGAAACGGAATCAATACGCAAAAGACTCTATGAACGTATGGATGAGAGGAAAAAGTCGAAAACTCTCAGTACTGTCACTGAAAAAATATTGACAGGGATTTTCAGCAGGGTTACTGATTCTGAAAGCGTCTGGGTCCGCATTGATAACCGCTCAAAATATCGAAAATGGACATTCAAACTTTCCAAGAAAAATCTGAATCTGCAACGTCAGGAAATCCGTGTATGGCTTAAATATGTGTCACCAAAGCTCTCGATCAGCCATGGTAAAGAATACAATGAATGGTTCCTGAAAAAATCCGCGTATGAGCTGCAAAAAATGTTCTATAACAGGCAGGTTAAAGTCGTTTACGATTACTCTGAAAAACTATACCGGCTTGATGGCATGGTCTGGTCAGGTGACACGAATATAAATATCTGGTTAATCCGGAATGGCTGGTCTTTTTACCTGCTTGAGAACGAACCGCCTCCGGAACACCTTGAATTGCTGGCAGCAGAAAATGAAGCCCAACAAAAACAGGTTGGACTATGGGAGGCAGAATTACAGAAGAATGAATAGCTTTGCTGTAACGAATTGGTGGTTATCAAATAAACTATTCAAACCGGTGTCTTTTCCAGCGGTAATTGCTGTCAATGATTTTACCCGGTACAGTTGCTGTTTTCAGAATTTCCAGGCAATCTAGAAAAATCTGTTTTTGCTGGGGCCGATTAAATGCTTCACCCATGGAGTGGCCAAAAGGATAATTGAGGTAATAAGTTCGCGGAGGTTTGACTGATTCGCTCACACTGCGGGCAATTGAAATTCCTACTGTAGAAATGCCTTGTCGTTCCACTTCACGTTGAACCAGACCGACCGTCTGGTTGCAGATGCCTCAAGCTGGAACCAGCAAAGCAATGTCAACTTTCTGTTGCTGAATTTCTATTGCTGCTTCTACGGCGCTTTTTTGGATTAATGTTTTTAAATGTGGTTCTTCAATATGCCCCATGAAGCTGTAATGATATTTATTGGATGGACCAACTGCCCCTTCGTCCTGAAGTTCTTTTAAAACCTCTATTGGCAGGACCAGGTTTGGATCACGGTCTGCGTCTTGATGATCATAATATTTATGTGTAATGATCAGATCTTTTATATCGGTATTATTTGGGATTCTACGAAATGTACTGTCTCCATAAGGATCACTTAATTCAAATTCTTTATCAGATTTTAAATGAATTCCTCCAGTTGTAATTAGTACAATTTTGCATTCTGGCAGAGGTTTTTCGAGTTTCGTCCAGGGAATATCATTAAAAACCAGTGCGTCATAACTGCCAGCCCAATAGTTCTTTATGGCAGGAATCCTGAAAAATGTGACCAATAATCTGTCAAGCAAAGTTTTTTTATACATTTACAAAACGTAACAATGGTGATACTGCCTGTCAAAGATAAATTACAATGGGTTCGGGAATATTTAAATCAATGTTCGATTGAGTCCGGACGTTCCCAGGAAGATATTCAACTGATTGCGGTAAGTAAAACAAAACCTGTTGAATTGATAATAGAAGCTTTTGAGGCCAATCAGATTGCATTTGGTGAAAATATTGTTCAGGAAGCACTTCGTAAAATTGAGGCATTGAAAAATTACAAAAATATTGAATGGCATCTGATAGGCCATTTGCAAAAAAACAAATTAAAATTTTGTCCGGGAAACTTTCAATGGATTCATTCCATTGATTCTAGCGAATTGGCAAAAAAATTAGAAGATCGCTGTGTATTAACAAAGCATGACATTAATGTGCTGATACAGGTAAATCTTTCCCAGGAAAAAAGCAAATACGGGGTTCAGGACTGGGATGACCTTTTATCTGTCGCGGAAACTTTGCATAAAGGACAGCGGCTTAAATTAAGAGGTCTAATGACAATTCCTGCACCGGATCTTGGAGAGGCAGCTACTCGTAAAATATTTACCGAACTAAGAGAATGGCGAGATCGACTCAAACAGGAACTTGATGCTCCGGAAATTACTGAACTTTCAATGGGAATGACAGCAGATTTTCATTGGGCAATTCAGGAGGGGGCAACAATGATTCGACTGGGAACCGCCATTTTCGGAACAAGATGAATTGTGCAGCTAAAAGTTATTTTTCAATCAGTTGTTCAATTAGTCTGCGCTTGCTGAAATAAATACTCCAGCCCAGCCTTAGCTGTTTCCAGACAAGCAATGCTAAAACCAAAGACAAAACTACAAGCAAAGGAAAAACTATAAAATAATTTTCTGTGAAGAACATTATTATCTGGCTTAAAGGTAAATCCATGCTGAAGTAAAGCAGTTTTATAGTAGTTTTTTAAGCAGGATCGATCCACATCCCACGTTCCTGTATGAGGTCAATCAAACGTTCTACGGCATGTTCTGCAGGGATGTTACGATTCACACAAGTTTGACCGTGATACAAATTGATTTTACCCGGACCGGAACCAACGTAGCCAAAATCAGCATCTGCCATTTCTCCAGGTCCATTTACAACACAACCCATGATTGCTATTTTCACGCCTTTTAGATGCGAAGTGCGCGCTTTTATTTTCTCTGTTGTACTTTCCAGGTCAAAAAATGTACGGCCGCAGGAAGGGCAGGAAATAAAATCAGTATTGTAAATGCGTGAACGTGTTGACTGCAAAATTGACTTTGCTACAGGAATTTCATTTTCAGAAGGTTCTGTAAGTGAAACTCTAATTGTGTCTCCCAGTCCTTCACAAAGCAAAGTACCAATTCCAACAGCACTTTTTATGCGTCCATCAAGTTCATTGCCTGCCTCAGTAACTCCCAAATGCAGTGGATAGTCCATATTCTCGGTGTCCACTTTTTCTATAAGCTGTCGATATGCCTGGATCATCACCAAAGGATTAGAGGCTTTCATCGAAAGTACAGTTTCCTCAAAATCATGCTTCCGTAGTATACGTAAAAACTCCATCGCTGATTCAACCATGCCTTCCGGAGTATCTCCATAGCGGTTCATCAGGCGGTCTGATAGTGAACCATGGTTTGTACCAACTCGTAAGGCGCATCCATATTTTTTTAAGTTTTTTATCAGCGGAAGCAATTTTTCTTCAATACGATCTAACTCTTCTTGATATTGTTCATCAGAATATTCACGAATTTCGAATTTTTTTCTGTCTGCATAATTGCCAGGATTGATGCGTACTTTTTCTACAAACTCACAAACATTGACAGCCAGTTTTGGATTAAAATGAACATCAGCAACCAGAGGTCTTGTTATACCTCGTTTCAGCATTTGCTCACGAATCACAGGAAGGCTGTCAACTGATTTTTGATTAGGAACAGTAAGACGGATGATTTCACAATCAACAGCATCCAATCGTGTAATTTCCTCAATGCATGTGTCAACATCTGTGGTGTCACAAGTCAACATTGACTGAATGCGTATTGGTTCAGTCCCGCCAATTATTATGGGGCCGATTGAAACAGGTCTGGTGTGTCGTCTTTTAGGGAGCAATTTACTTTTATGTTTTTGTTAAAGTGTAAGCTGAAGAGATAAAAAACCTGTACGCATAATTAATTTATAGCCTGTCAAATACCGAACCATGTCCTGGAAGAAACAGGCGTTCATAAAAGCGGTTTGCGTACTGGTCTGTCATGCCTGCGATATAATCACAGACAATTCGTTTTTCTTCCTGCTCACATTTAGCAGCTTTCCACAGCTTTTGAAAGGAAACAGGTAAAAGCATTTCCGGATCAGATGAAAGGGCTTCAAAAAGTGCGAGTACAATTTTACGTCCCCTGTATGTAGCGGCTTGTACGGTATTGAGCTGAATCACGTTTTGCCATACAGTTTCCTGCAATGCCTGGAGGAAATTCCTTGGTTCTTCCGGAAGTATCGCATTCCATTGTAGAAGAGGTTCCTCAAACTTTTTATTTTGTTTTAATTCAGCAGACGAAATAAGTCCATGAACCAATGCCCCAACTGCTTGCTTACGTCTGTGACCTGAGTTTTCTGTACGATTGAACAGCTGATTTTCAATGTTTAACAGATTATTATCTTCTGCCCATTTTTGATCCAAATTATTAACTACATCCTGCCAGTGTTCCCGGGTTAATAGTCGCAAAACAATTCCATCTTCAAAATCATGAACACCATAAGCAATATCATCAGCAAGATTCATCAATGATGTATCAAGAGCTTTGTGCAGCGAAAATCCATGATTGCATTTTGTTGGATTGGTTTGCTCACAGAACAGTTCTTGATCCGAATCAGAGAGCGGCTCTAAAATCCAGTTAAGCACATCTTGTTCAGTATCAAGATAGCACTTTGGAGGTAGCAAGTGTTGATATACATTAGAATTATTATCAGAGTCCGATCCTTTCGGTGTTTGTTTTCGATTAACTCTGGAAAATGGAACCGGGTATTTCAGAACTCCTAATAAACTGCGGCGTGTTAAATCCAAACCATGTTCCGGAGTGTGTGACTCCAGCTTGGAGAGAATTCGTAAAGTCTGGCCGTTAGCCTCAAATCCACCGTAATCAGACATAGCGTAATTAAGCGCAATTTCTCCGCCATGTCCGAAAGGGGGATGTCCCAAATCATGAGCTAGTCCGTTTGTCTCAATTTGTTCCAGTCGTGGAATTAAATCTTTCAGCTCAGGATATTTCTTCAAAAGACTTAGTACCAGGCCACGTCCGATCTGAGCGACTTCCATGGAATGAGTCAGACGGGTACGATGAAAATCTCCCTCTAATACACCGAGAATTTGTGTTTTTGCCTGCAACCTCCGGAAAGCTGAAGAATGTATCACTCGTGCCCGGTCACGTTCATATTCTTCACGCTGATCATTTTTACGCAGCACACTGCAAGGTGCGCGGCGTTCTTTCCATTGGCTCATTTTAATGTTTTCATGACGGGATTCAGATTTATTTTTAATCCATTTTCCCCCTTCTAAATATGAGGGGATTATAATGTATTTGAATCAGATTTACACGATAAATGATGGAAATTTAACCCATTACTTTTACAATTAAAACAAATATTAATTATTCGCAAAACCCTAAATTCTTCAAATCACTTGAAATTTTTGTATACTAAATTAGAATGATGGCAGCATAATCATTGAATGAAATGTATATAATCTGAACAATATTTAGCAAAGGAGCATATCGTTTGAGTGAAGATAAACTAGAGGTTGAGGGAACGGTTATAGAGTCCTCCAAAGGTATTTTTCGTGTAAAGCTGGAAAATGATCACGTAGTAATAGGCCATTTGGCCGGAAAAATGAAAATGTACAAGATTCGCGTACTTCCTGGAGATACAGTCACAATTGAGCTTTCTCCTTATGATCTGAATCGCGGCAGAATAGTAAGGCGGGAAAAAGTTGAAGAATAAGGTCATTATAATCTAAATAATATCATCACGGGTGAAAAGTTGGTGTTTTACTTCTTGTGATCAACTTATCTCTCGGTATTTGTCGCTTTAACCTTGATGAATATTTTCGAAAAAACGATCTATGATTGGACTTTCCGGATAATAAAAACAGAATCTAAGACTGGAGCCTGGGAACCATCCGAGTTCATCAGTCTGATAGAGCAACCACCCACACCTGAGATGGGGGATTATGCACTCCCGTGTTTCAGCTTTGCCAAAACACTTCGTCGTTCTCCAGTTCAGATTGCTTCTGAGTTTGCAGAAAAACTGCAAAAAAACATCCTTCCAAATACCCCTTTTACAAGCATTCAAGCCCGGGGGCCATATCTGAATTTCACAGTTTCTGCTGCCGCAATTGCTGAAGCAGTCCTGCCTGATATTTTCCAGGGAAATTATTTCAAGCAGCCTTCGAAAATGGATCGTGAGCGTGTGATGATCGAATATTCTCAGCCTAACACACATAAAGGGTTTCATGTCGGTCATATGCGCAATGTAGCTCTTGGAGACAGTCTCTGCCGCATTTATCGTTACAATGGTTATGATGTGATTAGTGCAAACTATATAGGTGATGTAGGCGCACACATTGCAAAATGTTTATGGTTTTACAAAAACCACAATTCAGATAATCCTCCTGAACATTATCGTGGAGAATGGTTAGGGGAGCTTTACACAAAAGCTGTAAAAAAACTGGAGGGTGCAGATGACCAGGAAAAAATTAAATTTCAGCAGGAACTAAGTCAAATACTAAACAAACTGGAAACAAAAGATGATGAAATTCTTGGTGAATGGGAAACGACTCGAGAGTGGTCGATGCAGGATTTTCATGAGATTTATGAATGGCTTGATGTGAAATTTGATCACTTCTTTTATGAGTCTGAGTTGGATGAAGAAGGCAGGAAGATTGTAATTGAAGGGAAAAAAAACGGAATATTTCAGCAATCTGAAGGAGCTATCGGGGTTGATCTTGAGGCAGAAGGATTGGGGTTTTTTCTATTGTTAAAATCGGACGGAAACACTCTTTATTCCACTAAGGATCTGGCACTGGCCCAGCGTAAATTTGATCAATTCGGTGTAAAACGTTCCATTTATGTTGTAGGAGCTGAGCAAACACTTCATTTTAAACAAGTATTTGCCACACTTAAGCAAATGGGATATATGCAGGCAGAGAATTGTTTTCATTTACCTTACGCACTGGTTATGCTTCCTGAAGGTAAAATGAGTTCCCGTGAAGGAAATGTGATTCTGTTTTCACAATTGCGCAAAGAAATTGTTGAAAGCATACAAGCCACTCATCTTGATGAACATCAAAAAGATTGGAGCAGGGAAGAGCTGGATGAAACATCGAAAAAAATTGCAGTGGCTGCCATAAAATATGGCATGTTAATTCAGGACTCAAACAAACAAATAGTGTTTTCCATGGACGACTGGCTGGTTTCTGAGGGTGATACCGGAACTTATCTGGTTTATGCGTATGTACGCATCCGGAGTATTGGGAGGAAAATTTCACGCAAAGTCAGTCCGGATGTTGATTTTTCTCTTCTAACACATCCCAACGAAAAAAAGCTATTAAGGCAGATGCTGGATTTTAACAAGACTGTTTTCAACTCCGGAGAGCAGTATCGGCCTTCATTACTGGCAAGGATGTTATATGAATTTTCAAAGGATTTCAGCAGGACATACAATACATGTTCAGTTAAGCATGCTGAAACAGAAAAGCTGCAAGCTGCCAGGTTACTACTTTTTCACTGTGTTGCAGAAACCCTCCAGCAAGGTCTTCACCTTATTGGAATCACACCGCCGGAGCGTATGTGATTTTAGTGATTTAAGTCTGCTGTTTGACTTCCAGTCTCTTAAACTCAGGTCAATAATCTTCAAATAATTTGCGTTTTGGGTAATCCACATGAATTTTATGAAAATATCATTTTTACGCAAATTAGTTGTTACCCTACTTCTTACTTATATCATTACTCCTGTAGTACATGCGGATTTTTTTAAATGGGAGGTTCTAGTTTCAGAACAAGGTTATGGTACAGAAAGTAAAAATTTTCCCATTGTTTCGGAAGGGAAAATTGATAAATTAGATGAAAATTTCAAATGCAGCCTGAAAAATTTCTGGACCAAAATTGAATCCGAATTGCTGCTGGAAGGAAAGACACTGGAGTGTGTATATGACGGCAAAAAGAGGATTGTCAGTTTAATTTGTCGAGATAATCACAAAAACAGAAAATACAACAAGATCAAAGAACTATATCCTTTCGCAAAAGACGGTTTCCCTCTTATACCTGAATTAGGAGCAAACTCACCTTACCTTGAGCTGCGCTGCTATTTTTGAATGGAGTTTGATTCACAAGGCTTTCAATAAATCCTGAACGGTGTTAAATGAATTTTCTGCAGCTTTTTTCAAATATTTGGAAGAAAGTTTTTGGCTGTCTGCTGCGGCTAAATCACTCAGACTACGTATAACAATCACAGGAATTCCGTATTGTTCTGCAACCTGTGCAACCGCACCTCCTTCCATGTCAATGGCCTGTGCGCCATATTTTTCAAACAATTCTATGCGGGTTTCTTCACATTGAAGAAAAACATCTCCGGTCAGGATTGTACCCATCCGGATTTGTGGAAGTACCGCCTTGATTTTATTTTTTATTTCCGTATCAAGTGAGAATTCCAATTCATTTTTTGGCTCACCTATCGGAATACTTCCGGGTCGAAATGCCTTTAGTTCCCGGTTTATTAGTATTCTACCTCCTGCGACTCCGGAAAATAACAGAAGTTCGCAGTTAAATTTGTCAATTAGAAGAGTAGATACCACTGCGGCATTGACTTTGCCTAAGCCACTTTGCACCAAAATCAATTCATGGTTTTCATAAATTCCATTGTAAAATGTTCTGTCTCCAATCTTTTGACAGGTATTTTTGGAAGTATTAAAATACCGCAATTCATTTTTGATGGCGCAAATTATTCCAATACGCATAGACGAAAACCAAGATCGCTAATCAAAATACTTTTTGCAAATTGCGGGGAAATCCCGTTTTTCACACCAATTATAAAACTTGCCGCTTCCGGAAGCACATGAAATTGAGAAAAAGATCAGCAAAAACAAAACAGTCCACAAAGCCCTGTTATGAATGAAATTTATAAAAGTTGAATTCAATATATTGCGCAGCTTTGTTTTTGATCCCATTATCCCCTGCCTTCTGTAATCTCAAAAATCATCTCCGCGAAATCCTTTGTTCCTCCATCCGGAAGTAACTGATGAAGTCTACTGCCCATCTCTCCAGGTGTTCGCTGCTGCATAAATTTTTTCCACCAGTTCATGCCCTGGTCAGCCAAATCTTCCTGGGAAACAAACGCGGTGGCTTTGTTTTGCTCAAGCAGTCTTGCATTTTCTTCCTGATGAGTTCCTGGGAGTGGAATCAGCACTGAGTCTTTCTTAAGAATAGCAAGCTCTCCAATAATACCCATACCTGCTCTGGAAAGCACTATTTCGCTTTTTGCCAGCAAATCTCCCATACCTTGATGGACTGTTTCCAGCGGATGATAATGCTGATGAGAGAGATCTGAATATTCAGGTTCAATATTTTTTTTCCATTCAGTACCGGTGAGATGCACAACTTGAAAATCAAGCAGCCAATCCTTTAATAATGGTATGACTGCACGATTCAATCCTACCGCGCCTTGTCCTCCTCCTGTGATAAGAATCAGTGGTAAGTCCGGATGCAAACCAAATTTCTGATTTGCACGTTCCGCATCAGCATTGATAATTTCCTTACGCACTACAGGTCCGATATGCCGCTTCAGTGAAACAGCAGGGAACTGTTTCATTGTTTTTTCAAAATATGAAACAAGGGCATGGCTTACAGGGGACATTAAGCGGTTGGCCAAACCTGGACGGACATCCATCTGCAAAATAACATGTGGAATGCGTAAAATCCATGACACATAAGCTACCGGGACACTGACAAAACTGCCTGCAGAAATAATGACTTGTGGGCGAAAACGGAGCAATTGCACAAACCCCATCATGCCTCCTCCAAGTATAAACAATGGGTCAATAAAATTGCGCCAGCACCAATAACGCCTGAATTTTCCGGATGGAATACTCACAAACGGAATTCCAGCCTGCACCACCATTTTTCTTTCCGGACCATTTTTGCTTCCTAAAAACAGGAATCGTGAATCACAATTTTGTTGAAGTATTTCCTCCGACAATGCAAGTAAAGGCAAGGTAGGCCCTCCTGATCCTCCTCCAGTGAGCAGTACCCGAACAGGGGTTTTACATGCAACTTGTCGCACTTTTAAAATCTCTTTATTCATGAAACTACATGGAAATATTTTTTTGAACGCGACAATGACAAGTATTCTGTTTATTGATCATGTTATCAATAGATTAACAGAATTATAGGAATTCTTGGGGTGTGACTGAGTTAAAACATGCATTCTGCAGTGAGGATAGTACTGGAGTAATTCGGCAGTGGATACAAGATATGGTACTCTTTGCTTAGACAACTTTTAAAATGTCCGGACATGAAGCACAGATTGTTAACTTATCCAATTCACAAACGCGCTTTATAAATTTTTTACTGTCATTTGTCGTTTACAGACAGTTAAAAAGATTTAACCTTATTCAATTCATTTTGAAGAATGTAATTTAACCCCACCGCGTCATTGCAAAAAATCCAGTCCACTCCTCTGTTCAGTTCTCTAAAAAGGCTGTTTTTTGACTTAGGGTATCCAACGCCTATTTTTTGTCCGGATTTCAGATGCAGCTTAACCACTTTGTTGCCAATAAGTAGATAATGTCCGGCAAAGCCTGCGAATTTGTTTTCGAGGGAAATTCTGCTTAACTCAATTACATTATATTCAGCCACTAATACTTTGGCAGAATTGTCAGCAAATTTGATTATTTCCAGCATTTTCGGTTCCAGAGAAATCAAATGAAAATCTTTAGACGGCTCCAGCTCTGAAAACAGCCCTTTCAGTATCATGTCCTGTTTTTCAGGCTGTGGGTATGTTTCCTCTTTGACCTCCACCATTAAATGCAGTTTTTTACCGTAGCGGTTCAGCACTTCCTCTAAAGTTGGAATCAGGGGGCAGGATTGCTTCAGTTCATTCAGGGTTAAATCCGAAACAATTCTATTAATGCCGTGCAGTCGCAGCAAATCCGGATCATGTATAACCACAGGACATAAGTCTTTTGTCCAGCGAAAATCAAGTTCAATACCCCATATTCCATGTGTTTCCAGCGCCAGGTCAAACGCCGCTATGGTATTTTCCAGCACCTCCTTGTTGTCGTGCTGTCCTCGGTGAGAAATTATTTTACAATTTTCCAAATTATCCAAAGTTGGCAATTGACGAGGAATGACGGCCAGAATAAAGTCACAAACCATCATCAGCCAGTTTTCAAGCCATGAGGGCAAATTCATCGAAGGGTCAGTGTTTAGGTATCAGGAAAGTGTATCCAATGCCAACAATTGTATTACCTTTAGCCCGCAACAGGCGTTTCTTCCCAGATTTTCTTCACAAATTTTAATGATCTCAACTTTTCTACAATTTTATGAAAAACAGGCCAGGTAATTGATTCAATTTCAATTCGTATATCAGCTTCATTGTTATTCCTGGCAGAAGTTCTGGAATTAATGATTGTGACACCGGCATCTTTAATGATTTTTGTTATTTCAAAAAGAATTCCTGTTCCATCAACCACATCAAGATGAATAATATGTGATTGTGTTATTTTTTCAGATAATTTCCAGGCTACATTCACGGCAATATTGCCGTGTTGAGTTTTATATTTCTTGGAAGAAACTTTTACACACTCTGCATGGTGAATTTCAATTTCCTTATCATCATGAATAAATCCTTTGATTTTATCTCCTGGTATTGGGAAACAGCAGTTTGCCATGCGAATCAAAGGATTTCGAATATCTTCGATCATGAAAACATTTTTTTCTCCGCCAAATAATTTTGTCCATACATCATAATTGATCATACCCTTTAAGCGTCCGGTTTGCTTAAAATCAAGCAAATTATATTTCCTGAGAAATTTTTGCAATGGCCTTTTTTGCAAACCTATTTCCTGCAAAAATTTATTTGCCGACAAATTTTCTTCATTCAACGCATACTTGACATTTTCCGAATTTAACCAGTTTTCCACACCATGTGTTTCACCTTTTTCTCTTAGTTTTCTTTCCAGCAAGGCTCGACCGGAATTTCTCGCGCTCGCTTCTTTTTGCTGTTCTAATGCTTTTTTAATCTGGGATCGGCTTTTTGTTGTCTTGACTTGGCCAAGCCATGATTCATGGGGATGAACTCCAGGGTCTGTGATTATTTGTAGTGCCTCACCTGTGAACAGCTGACGTTCCCGAGGGACCCTTTTTTTGCTTTCGCCAATTGAGGTTGGGTTAACAATAGCGCCGATACAATGGTTCCCAAGATCTGAGTGAATTCCATAGGCGAAATCCAGGACAGTCGCCCCTTTAGGGAAAACAAGCATGTCGCCTTTGGGTGAGTAAACCTGAACCTGATCAGACTGAACATAGCCCAATACTTCCGTCATTCGCACATCTTTATCTCCAGCCATATGATCGAGTTGGCTGAGGTAATGCTGGTAATAGTCAGCTAATTCAGTGGGGCTGCCATGCCAATGAGCCATAATCCCGTATTGATTTTTCCTCAATATTTCATCAGAGACAATTTCTATGCAGGTTTGTTCTCCTTCTATTCTAATTTCTGTCCGCAATCCTTCGTAACCATTCCATAGGGGGTTGCTGATATAATCCCGGATTTTCAAAGGGATAACGTAAAAATTTGTATGTAAAATTCCCAACGCCTGAAAACAAGCTATGCTGTTTTTGACAATAATTCTGAATCCTTCCAAAATATGATCAATTGGGCCTTGTTCCTTAATTCTCGAAGCAGGATGCACAAAAAGCGGTTCAACCTGATTGTAGGCTAAATTCTGACTTTCAAGTGTTTTTTGCAGTAATTTTCGCATTGCATTAATTGATGAAATGCGTGCTTTTTTCAAATTATCAATTTCTGTAAGAATCTTTTCGTACCTCTTTGGATAAAGAAGTTTGAAGCAAAGCTCAGTGTGTTCCTGGCAAATCTGTGTCAAGCCCAGCCTTTCTGCTATAGGCACATAAATATTTAAAGTCTCTAAACTTATCCTCCGCTGTTTGTTACGAGGCATGGCTTCCATGTCTCGCATATTATCAAGTCTGTCAAACAGCTTAATAATCAAAGCACGAACATCCTGTGCCATGGCTTTCAGCATGCGCTGATAAGTTGCGTCCACGTTGTGCGAAACTCCATTTTCATAACTTTCAGTATTTTTAATTTTTGTTAATCCTTCGACAATATCGGCATACCACTTTCCATAGCGCTTTTTAATGTCCTTGTGTGTAATTGAAGTGTCTTCAATGGTGTCATGTAGAAGAGCTGCGACAACTGTAGGAGCATCCAGTCCAGCACGACAAATATAGTTTGCTACGCGAAGAGGATGAATAATGACAGGCTGTCCGGATTTTCTTGTTTGATGTTCATGATGTTTCCGGATGTCTGAAATGGCTTGATCCAGCAGCTCAGAATCTTTACTTGTGCCATATTCCTGGACATAGTTGCGTATTTGCTGATCCAGTTTGGTGATCAGCACTTTGTCTTTTTTGGATATTCTAGTTTTGCCGGCAGATATCATTTTTTTTGCAGGTGTAAACTATTATTGCGGTTTAAATCTACCTGTTTGATCATCACCACTGCAGTAACGCAAAGTTGATTCCATTCTGACAGGCTTCCATCCTACTTCAAATCGTTGTTCCCACAAAGATTTCCTTATTTCCCGGAAAAGATCGAAACTGTCCGTATCAACCCAGAAAAAAAAGTAGTTTTCTTGCGGAGGAAATTTATTCATCAATGTCTGCATCAGACCACCAAGTCGTGAAAACTGGTGCCACCACTGGCCTGTTCCAGGTGAAGGGATGAATTCAATGCAGTGTGTGTGTCTTCCTCCAGCAATGAGTTTGATCGTATATTGATCCAGGCTGATTTCTGACGGTAATGGGTCTTTACCGGAGAGAAATTTTTTAAACCTTTGATATACAAATGCGCGGTCAAAGTATAATAAACGGTCATCACGCAGTAAAAGTAAAAGACTGTTTTTTTGTGATGCATGTGACCATGGAATTTTCAGTTTTTCAATTTGTTGTACAGGCTGTTCTTTTGATGATAACTGTTCATTCTTATCCAGAAATGAAAATACCGCCATAAATACAGCCAAAATCACAAGAATTCCCACATTGTTGGAAACAATATCAACTAAAGAATCCAGATTCAAATTACTTTGAAAGTCACCAAATAATTCCCTTTTTTTGCGCATTATTCTTCATCTTGCTTAGATTCTTCACCAGTTGGTTCATTTTTCTTAAATGCTTCACGAGCCTGCGCCTTTTCTTTTTCATGTACTGCATGCTGGTATTTATTAAACCAATTTGTGAATTTTTCAGCCAGATCTGGTCGTTTTATTCTGGAACAAAGACCGATTAATTTTTTAAGTGTACTGTTTTGCGGATCAATTTTTATTGCTTCTTCATAAAAACGAATTGCAGCCTTTAAATTCCCATTTGATTCTTCTTCCTCAGCCTGCCTGATCTTTTCCTCAATATTGCTTTGAATCTCCTTTTTCTCCATATTCTTCAGAGTTTGTTCCAGCTCATAAACTTTGTTTTCATTATCCAACAACCTGTAAATGCTGACCGCTTTATGAATAAGTTTCTTGTTTGGTGCGATCTTCATGGCTTTCTCAATTGATGTTGCCGCGTTTGCAGCATCATTGCTTTTAAGAAAATTATCTGTGTCCGTCAAATATGCTGAATATATTAATTTCATTCCTTCACGACCTTCTTTGTTTTGACGGTTTTTACGTAAAATTTGTCTAACGACTTCAAACGCATTATCCCATGATTTATTGTCTAAATAGAGCCTGGCAATTCTGCACAGCAACTCCTCAGATGTGATTTCCGGAATTAGAGGCTCATATACCTCAAGAGCTTTTTTCTCTCGATTGTCTTTGAAAAGCTGGTCGGCCTTTTCAAGACATGCATTGATATCATAATCTCCCTGAGAACGTTCAAGCAGCTTAAAAGTGGTGAAAAATCGGACTCGTGACTTCTGAATCAATCCTTTACGCTTTAAAAGGATTCCCATGTTTATGTTGCTGTAACGATGATTTGGATTTTGACCAAGAATTCCCTGGAAAGTTTTTATTGCTTTATCAATTTCATCACGCAGCGAAATAGCAAGCACCAGGAAACAGCGTAAATCCACGTTATCTTTTTCCCTCATCAGTAACCTTTTAAACACTTGCTGAGCAATGTTTGCCTCTTTATTTTGCAGACAATAAATTCCCAATGCGTACAATGCTTCTTTTTCTTCTTTGCTTTCTTTTTCCAGATTTGAAGCAATGTAATTGAAAGTTTTCAGAGGATCAATGCTGCTTTCTTCAGCTTGTGACTCATCTTCCTTTTCAGGTTTATCTGTATTTGCTTCCGTATTATCTTTGTCGTTGCTGCCGTTATCGGTTGTTTTATCTGTTTCTTCTTTTTCTTCCTTTTCTTCTGCTACTTCTGAATCATCTGCTACTTTGGTTTTTGCTGATTCTTCTGTTTCTTCTGCGTTTTGTTCTTGATCTGCTTCATCCTTCTCATCAGCAAAATGCTGTTGCATTTCAAATAAAGGTTCCATTCCCACTGTTATTTCAGGCAATACAAAGTCAGTCATTTTTTCAAATTCTTCAATCGCTGAGACTGCCATGCCATCCTGAACCTCAACCCTTGCCATTGTGGCGGCCATGTTATATATTGCGAACTTATTTTCAGCGTCATGCTTCAGGCAATGCTGATACATATTTTTTGCGCGTTTCCAGTCATGTTTTTTTCTATACGCGTTCCCAAGAATATTTGCCATTTCTACGTTTTCAGGTTCCATTTGCAGTATATTAATGCCTAAACTTATAATTCCATCAGGGTTCCCTCCACCCTGCATTTCCTGGAACAGTTTGGTAACAGTTTCTGCTGCATGCTTTGGGTTCAGTTCCATGGCTTTGTTAAATTCTACAGCCGCCCAGTCATAGAAATTTTTTTCAAGCAGGCTTTTGCCACGCGCAAGAATTTCCTCAATTTGCTTATTTGGGTCTTCTGATTTGAATATTTTTTTCAGAACTTTCATTTTAAGTGTGGCAGTTCAGCAATAAAATTAAATTTGATAATTCCCTTTTTTATATGCATTCAGGTTAAACTTAATCATAACTTAAGGAATTATGATTGTAAATTGCAGTTTTCAGAAAAAATTCATATTAAACAATGATTTGATCATTTTATAATATGTAGTACTTTAGTAATGATCACAAAGTAATTGATTTCTTTGTTTCGAACTGAAATAGCTAAAAAAATCATCAATTTTCAGAAAAGACTTGCTAAAATCAGGCCGGATATGTCATTTTTTGTGCAGGTTTTTGACAAGATGTTGGACTGGTGTAATAACAGGTTTTCATCTAAACAGCTCATTCCTTCAAATGTATTTTTATAATTTCCATTAAATAATTACGTTAAATCTGAAAACCAATGGCAGCAGAATCAGAAGATATTGATTTAAAACTATCTGATGAAGACAGTCCGGATGACATTTTGAGTGATCCCGGAGATTTAGCTTTGTTTGATGATGAACAAGGTCTGAATGACACTTCTGATATTCTTGATGATTCAGAACTTGATGATGTCTTATCGGATTCAGAAGATGACGAGGGTGATTCAGATGACGATAATCTGGACCTAGGAATGGATGAAATTGGGGATCTTGTTGATGAGATAAAATTGGATGATCAGGAAATTGATGAAACTGATACACCCGGAGATGGAGAAGAAGATATGGTTTTTGAAGAAGAAACTGAAGATCAAAGTGATGATTCGGTAGAAAGTTTGCTTGATGAATTGGGAGATGAAGACAGCTCTGATGATTCCACGGCTGATGCTTCATCCGGGGAAGAAGCTGCAGAAGCTGATAATGAAGATTCTTCAGTGGATGAAGCAGAAAATAGTAATGATGCGGAAAGTGCAGCAGAAAACACTGATGCGGAAGATTTGGAATCCCCTGATGAATCTGATTCATCTCAAGCTGCTGAAGCAGAAGCAGTAGAGGAAACGGATGACAGTTCTGATCAAAAGGAAGATGATGCAGAGTCTTCTGATGTTTTGGATATGCTGCACGATCCTGAAGTAACTGAGGAAAGTGAAGGTGCAGAATCAGCAGATCTTGATCTTGGCATGGACTCACTGGATGACACGGAAGAATCTGATGCAGCGGATCTAAATCTTGAAGATGCGGAAAGTGATCAGCCTGAGGTTGAAGAATATGAAATAGAAGATTCTGAGGTAATAACTGAGACAGAGGAAGAACCAGAACAGGCAGCTGAAGATGTGTCAGGAGAGCCTGAGGAATTGAGTGAACCAGTGTCACCTCCTGACTCTGAACAGGCAGAGCCTGAAGCGGAGGAAACTCCTGCAATTGAAATAGAAGAGACTGTAATGCCGCATGCAACTGTTACCTTGGAAGAACCAGGGGTGTCTTTGGGTTCAAAAATGCTGTTAAGTTTGAATCATGAGGCTGTGGTTGAGATAGCACGTACAAGGCTGACCGGTGAAGAAATAACTCAAATAACATACGGCAGCATTATTGAACTTGATAAAGCTGCAGGAGAACCAGTGGATTTAGTGCTCGATGGTAAACCAATTGCTCGGGGTGAAGTTGTTCGAATCAACAATGATAAACTTGGTATTCGTATTGTGGGAATTGTTCAGGATTAATTGAGATTATGCTTCAGCAAACCAATATATCCGTAAAACATTTTGAACTGGCTGAGGCTCAATATGCCACTGGAAGATTCCACTTGATGGATGTTGTCTTTCGCAGATGGTCTTCACTTGTGCAGGAAACACTGTACGAGAAAATGGGCCTGATGTTTGAGGTATCAGCAGAAAATGTTGAACAGCTTCGATTTGAATATTTTTTCAGCTCTGTTTCTGAACAGCCGATCTACATCTTTGAAACACTGAACAAGGGCAAAGGACTGTTACTTGTAGAAAATTCTTTTTTTACAGAATTTGTATTGAAAAATAATGCCGGACAAGAGACGAATAGTTCTTCCCTCGCGCAGTTGATGCGTGAGCACCAGAAAAGTTTGCTGGATTTGATGCGTTTGATGATTGGCGACTTCGAAAAAAGCTGGCTGAATATTGCCGAGGTCGAGCTTAATCTTAATCGTGTCACCATCTATCCTCACCGTGCGAGAGTTATGCTTCCTTATGAGTATTGTCTGGTAGGATGTATAAACATTAGTGCAGGGGATATTTTATCGAAGATTACACTCTGTTTGCCATTAACCGGTATGGACTCTCTGTTCAAGCCACTGGAAAAAAAGAAAATTATTGAACCTGAATCAATGGAATACTATTTCCCTCATGTAAAACAGCACTACACTGATTTTTTGGATAAGATGGAGTATTCAGTGGTTGCTGAACTGGGAAGTACTGATTTGAGTGTAACAAATGGCAAATTGGAAGAAGGTCAGGTGATTCCTTTGGAAAACAAAGATGGATTGGTAACAATCAGGATTAATGGCTCGCCTGTTTTACAGGGAACCACAGGAGTGTCTGATGGAAATTATTCTGTAAGTGTGATCCGTGGGACAGAAGATAAAAAACCATCTGCTATTCAGCAAAAGCGTGAATTTAAACAAGTAGCATGGCCTGATCAGTAATCCGAATTACTTAAAATTTTTGCTAACCATTTCTCCGGATATTCTCCACAGTTGCGGAAATCATCCAGTGTCTCATCTGCCGGTGTTCTTCCCTCTTTAGTGTATTTGTCGAAATACGGCATCAGCCATTTTTCTTCATCTGAGCCAAGTTCCTCCAAGGCAGTTTCCATCAGTATCCTCCCTGTTTTTGCAAAGTGAGTTCGATTTACTTCTGCATGTAAAGCATCCTTTGCCACAGCCATTTTGTACAGTTGGAATTCTTCGTCAGGAAAATCCATCAGCATGGATTGAACCGATGAAAAAGCATGTTCATGATAAAGCAGTGCTCCAATCAATGCCGGAACTGCAAGCGCATATTGCGGGGAGATACTGTCCACAACCCGAATTTCAAGAATGTTTTTTATTCTGATGTCCGGAAACAGCATGCCCAAATGATCTTCCCAGTCTTCCATGGTTATTTTCAGGTCCGGATGATTACCGTCTAACAGTTGTTGGAAATTCCAATCGGTAGTCTCCACCACTTCACCTTCACGCATCAAATGATACGGAGACGCCTCCAGCGCCCAGCTTATGTAATCCTCAATATGGAATTTATCGCTTAAAAAAGATGTTTGAAGTCCTGACCGTGTATCGTCAGTGCTTGTCCAAATGTGTGAGCGATAAGATAAAAACCCGCTTGGGCTGCCTTCAACCAATGGACTGTTCGCGAATATGGCTGTTAGGAATGGTGAAAGTCTGTTCAGAAAAACAAATTTTCTCTGCATATCTTCTATTGAGGCATAATCAATACTGACCTGCACTCCGGCAGACGCTTTCATCATCCACTGTCCGAGGGTACCGGTTTTCAGCATGTGTGGAAACATTATCTGGTAACGGCTTTTATTGAAAAAAGGCAACTCCTCCAGTCCATGCACGGGTTGAACACCTTGAAACAACAGCCTTCCGTCAAATTCCGAGACAGCTTTTTTTAACAGATTTAAGTATTTGTTTAATGATTCGCTTGCTTCTAAAAGAGAATTCCTTGGCGCGTCAGAGAGTTCAATCTGACCTCCAGGTTCAATTGTCACTTTTGATCCTGACGGACTTTTAAGCGCTAAAAGCATTTCTTTTTCATAGACTTTTTCCAGTGGTTCATCACTGTCCTTAGAGAATTCGGCTAAATTTTCTAAAACTCGAAAAACTCCGGAATCACCTTCAACAGATAGTGGAACAAAACTTTGTGTCTGTTCATTTTCCTTAGGATTCATCACAAAATTTTCATACTCCAGCCCAAACAGTTTTTTATCCGGAGTTCCTGCCTCATTGCAGCAATAACTTAGAAAAATCGATTTTAGTTCATCGAGAGTCATGTAAATTCTTTCTTGGGGGAATGGGAATAGGGTGATGTCAAAACATCATGAGCAGCTGAAGGGATGTCATAAAAGTCCGTTAGTCATGCTTAAACTGATGGATGTAATCCAACTGAAAGCACTGAATCCAGGCAGCACTATGCTGAGCAAAACCAGCCCAATCAAAGCGTATGATCCATAGCGATAATTCCAGTGTTGAAAACGCATTCTCAAAGCTGAAGGCAGAAAATACGGGAATACGGAATTCCCGTCAAGTGGTCCAAGTGGAATCAGGTTAAAGAGAAAAAGATTGAAATTTATGAAGATAAACAGTTTTAACAGCTCCAGCAAGGGAACTCCCGCAAGCACCGTCAGGTTAATCTGAGCCAGAATCCCATGTAAAACAGCGGCAACAACCCCAAGTAACAAATTCATCAGTGGTCCTGCTGAAGCAATATAAAAATCAGAATTACGGATGCGGTAATTATTTGGATTAACCGGCACCGGACGAGCATAGCCAAAACCGGCAATCAGTACCATTAAACTGCCAAACAAGTCTAAATGCACCAGCGGATTAAGTGACATTCTACCGGCCCATTTTGCAGTGTCATCTCCACATAGATGAGCAGTATAAGCATGTCCGAACTCATGGAATGTGAGAGCAAATATCAGACAAAAAACCAGAATAATCAGAATTTGAGGTGGAAGGCTGAAAAGCACAGATTAAAGTAGGAACTAGTATTTGAATATGTATTTCTAATTATGAATGAAGGGCATCATTTTACCAGAAATATGAATGTTTCATAAAGATATTTTTACATAACAGAGACTTTCTTTATTCAACTGTGCTATCCAGTTAGTGAATATTATAAATACAGCAGTCGGAGTGCAGCCTAATTTCTTACAGGAACTCTTTACTTTTTTTCTATAATCGATTAGTGTGTAAGCACTCGGACAATTGAATAAATTCTGTTGATTCAGTATTAAAGCAGATTGACTGGCCTAAAAAATAAATCTTCCAAATCCTTGATGTGCTTCAGGAAAATCCTGGCTATCAATTTTTACGGATAAAGCTGGGATTTGATACATTTTCTATTATTATTTAACTTTGATTTTTTAATCCTTTGAATAGCTGTGTATTGTTGTTTTTTTGATGTAGATGGAGTAATGCTGGACTTTGACGGTGGCTTCACCAGGACGATCAAAGATTATTTTAAATTAGATATAAAAGACGATTATATCCCGGAAAGTTTCTGGTTCTCTGATTTACTTACAAAGGATCAGGTAATGGAAGGCTGGGATTATTTTCTCAGCAGTAATGCCTTTGAACAGTTGAATCCAATTGTGGATCCGGAGCATTTTAACGCCAAGTTTGGGGCATATCCTGTGCATTTCATCACAAACATACCACCGGATTGTCTTGAGCGAAGAGAAAAGAATTTACGAAACGCAGGATTTAAATTTGACTCCGCGCACTGTGCCGGATTTATAAATTATGACGGCAATTCTTCAAAAACAAAGGCGGAAGTTATTGGTGAATTACACCAGGAAGAAAAGTCTATTATTTTTGTTGACGATCATCCTGACAATTGTCTCAATGTGCTGGAATCATTTCCGGATGCTGAAATATGGTTGATGTCCAGACCTTTTAATGCCGACTTTGAGCACCCGGAAATTCGCCGTGCCAGGGATTGGGAGGATGTTTTGGGACACTACGGTACTCTTGCCTCTAACTGACTAAACTCACCTCGACCATCTGGTTGTTCAGTGATCGATTATCCATGATTCGGTGGCTGATTTGTTTTGACTCTGATGTGTCTATGTATTTCATTAATATTACCTGGAAATTTCTTGTTACGGCAGCAATAGTTATGCTGTTTTCAGCTGTTGCATACACTCAGGAAGAAGCCCCTCCGGCCCCTGCTGAAACAGCAGATACTGCCTGGCGCATCGGATTTTGGGAAATTCTGCACCAAACATTCAGCAGCGATGAGGATCATCCGTTTTATCAAATGACCGGTACAAGCCGTTTCAAAGGCGGGAAAGGATTTTTTGGTGCAACATTTCTTGAACCGGGAACCGCCGGTTTAATTCCAAATGTGAACAACAAAAATGATGATGGCCACAAAAGCAAAGATGGCTCCTTAACAAAGTTATTCAGTTATATCCCATTGCTGAAGGGCTTGCCTCCGTTCTCAGTTGAGTACATACTGCCGACTGAACTTTTTGTGGGTATCGGTTTATGCTTTGCCTACACAAATATCTGGCTGGATGACGAAAAGGTCAGGGCTGCGACCTCTGGAGCAGATCCTTCTTACGCGACCCCGCTTTTGAGGATGGCTTCTCATTTCTATATGTTTTCTGCGTCAATACATCCATTTGGTGTACCAGCACCGGATGATATGGATATATTTGTAGGTTTTGGGTTTTCAAGGGTGGAAAGTACTATAAGGTACGGTATCAGGTCAAATCCCACAATTGTGGACTATGCTCCAGTAACCCAGACTGAGATAAGCGGATCAACAGGCACCATGCCGTTCAGGCGCATGGGAATTGCTTCAGGAGGTGAAAGTTTCGGCTTCATGCTGGAATTCCTCTTTCCCGGGAAAAGAGAAATTATCGACAATCCGTTTGCCTCCAACACCATAATCGACTCAACTATTTATGATTCTACTTATAATGACCGCGGAGAAACCCTGCCATCAAGGGTAGGAATGCCTGGTGGCATTACACGTATTTCATGGACATATTCCTTTTAGGACTATATGCCTGTGAGGACAACAACTTCACGTTTCCACTTATTCAGGACATTGCGATTGAAAGGGGGGATTAAGACCGGTTTATTTACAGCACCGGTCCTTTTTTATAAGTGAGAACTATGAGGAAGAAATATATGTGCATTTATTGCCCATTTGATTAAGCTCCATTAGCCTGTTGATTTCATAATCCAGCAAATGGGCTCTTTCATAACTGTCTATTTCCTGCATGTCAAGGAAAAGATGGGGATAGCTGCCTTTCATCATTGATTCAAATGATTGTTGATATTCTCCCTGGCATCCAAACATACCAGAAAGAGCAATAATATGCTCTCCTTTACCCTGTGCTGCCTCCTCAGACAAGATCAAGGTACTGCACACGGTTATTCTTGACAAAATCCCAGTTTTCACAGCCCAAAGTTCCAAAGGTACTTGCGCTAACAAATGTGCTTCCAAAAGTATAATCTAATGTGGAGTGCAAGGGGTCTTTGCTTGCTAAGCCCATAGCACCACCTTTGTGACAGGCCAGTGCTGTATGGGATAGCACTAGTAGAGAAATGATTAGTCCAATCGTGAAAAAGTTTTTAGTAATTTCATTTTTCCTCCTTTAATTGCGAAATTAATTAATGAAGTGAATTGATCGACTGCACATTTAATGAAATCGAACGAATGGTGAGGAATGCTAACAATATAAGTAATGATTGTAACAATAATATTATTTACTTAATGTGATGCATTCGAAAAAGTAAAAATGACAACTTTGTAGCGCGTTCATCCAATGTATCTTGAAAATATTTTTTTATATTTTTCAGCAAGTTGTCTGGTTTTGTATCAATATTTTTCAGAATCTGTATCGATCTTTAAAAGCTGCATAACCTGTCCAACCAGATAAAACGAGCCAGCCACCACAACTGGTATATCAGGAGTTTGTAATGAAATGTTTAGCGAGTCTTCAGCAGAATCGGCATGTATTACTTCCGGAGAATGTTGCAGTGCTCTGGATGTTTCCAGGAAATTTTCAAGCAATTCAGGAGTAGCGGTTCTTGGAGAATGGACAGGTGTGATAATTATTCTATTGGCTGTGGCACATAATTCTCTCAGTGGTATTCTCAGGGCATCATGCAATTTATCTGAGGCCATACTCAGAATCAGGGTTGATGGGAAGAGCTTGTTTTTTGAAATAGATTCAGACAGTGCCAGCAGTGCGTCTTGATTATGGCCCCCGTCAAGCAGCAGTGTTTTGAAATGCTTTTTGTGTTTTGACCAAAATACATTGTGCCGCAAATCGAGTCGTCCGGATAATTTTACTTTGTGAGCAGCATCAAACCAAATTTGCTTCTGTTTATTGTATGCTTTAAATAACAGCTGCATTGCCGATAAACTTGTCTGAAAACATTCCAGCCAGGGTTTTGTATCTGTTCCCGGCGCAAACTGATTTTCAGCAAACTGCTCCGTAAAAATCTCCTCAACAAAAAAACACGGCACATTGTCTTTGCTGAGTTTATCCTGCAGCCATGTTTTCAATTCCTCTACTTGCGGGGCCACTATTACAGGAATACCTGAGCGAGTGATGCCGATTTTTTCTGATGCAATTTGTTTTATATTGCTGCCGAGAACCTCCTGATGATCAAGCCCGATTCTTGTCAAAACGCATAGTTCCTTGTCAGTCACATTTGTGGAATCAGCTCTCCCGCCCAATCCGGTTTCCAGCACGACCCATTCCATCTTTTCCTTCAAAAAAACATCAAAAGCAACTGCGGTCAGGATATCAAAATAGGAAAGGTAAGGAGTGCAGTTATAACCTTTTGCAGTATTCAGCACCTTCGCCGCGCTATCAGCAAAGGTGTTTTTGGATACACGTTTGCCGTTAAGAGTGATTCTTTCCCTGATATCTACTAAATGCGGGGATGTGTAGCAGCCGGTGGAAAATCCCTGTACTCCCAACAATCGGCTGATCATTGTCGCGGTCAGTCCCTTCCCATTGGTTCCGGCAACATGTATTATTTTAAAATATTTCTCAGGATTTCCTAAATCTCTCAGCAAACGTTTGATACCCTCCAGTTTACTGATATCCCTGGGTTGAGCGCTTGTTTCGTAACTGCCCCAGCGCTCCAATTCAGCAATAACCTGAAAATAATTTTTATCAGAATCAGGCATTATTTGTGATTTCAGCAGGAAACAGTATAGGTCTTGAACTATTAAGGCAGAAACAGGGTTTTTGCTGCCTTTGTGGAAATAGAGAGGGAAGGTTTTGTATTTTGACTTCTATTAGCTGGTGCTCTAAATAATTTTCTTGCAGCACAAGCCGGTTTCATGAATAAACTAATCTATTCAGTTGATCATTGAAAATGATATTTATTTGAGGTACTTAAAAAATTTGCTTTCCGCGTCCATCAGCAGGGTTGTGCCTTCCTGCAGACTATTGCGATAAACATCATGTGAACGCAGGAATTTGAAGAAATCTGAATCTTTTTGATATGAGTCAGCATAGATTTTTGTAGCAACTGCATCAGCTTCACCACGAGTCTCTTCGTTGATCCTTTTTGCTTCAGCAAGTATTTCCACACGCTCTCTGTCAGCATCAGAACGAATTTTCAGGGATTCCTCGTCGCCTTCTGATCGATATAGTTTTGCCTGTCTTCTCCGTTCCGCGTTCATTCGTCCAAAGACAGCTTGGCTATTTGCTTCAGGCAGGTCAGCACGTTTTATCCGTACATCCAGAATCTCGATACCGAAATTTACCGCGTTCTGCCTGGAACGTAAAGTGATGTCTTCACGTATTTCTTTGCGGTTTCCGGAAACGATTTCCACTAGTGTGTGCTGTCCGAGAACTTCACGGGTTTGTGAATAGATAATATCATCCAGCCTCGCGTGTGCCCCGGCAGTGGTGCGCACGGTTTCATAAAATTTCAGAGGACTGGAAACACGCCACTTGGAATAGGTATCAACTTTCATTTCTTTCTTGTCTTTGGTAAAGACCGCGCCCGGATCCGCATCATAATCCTGGAGCCTGTTTTCCATGTAAATAATGCGAGTGACAAATGGCAGCTTGAAATTGAGTCCCGGCTCCATGACAATGTCCACAGGATCACCTAACAGTATCTCAATCGCGTATTCAGTCTTGTCAACAATGTACGCACTCAAATAAAAAGCTCCGGCGATGAGGAGAATTACAATGCCCCAGATATTAGCAAGCTTCCCTGACATAAAATATCCCTTGTGTGTAAATGTAAGTTTATAAGTTACAACCAAATATGGCTGTATGGATATGTTGGCTATTTTGCCTGTAAGCGATTGTCCATTATGTCAAAACTGTTGTCAAGATGAAATAACACAACTAATCTTTGGCCACGCTAAATTTAATTCATAAATGCTGAATTTCAAATCCCCAAGTAATCGTGATCGAATCCTTGCCTTGGCAATGCGGCAGATCGAAAAAATGCTAAAGGACATGCAAAATGACGGCAAGGATTTGTCACACTTAAAACTCAAAAAATTTCAAAAAACCCACCACATAGACTGCAAATGCAAACTTTGTGAGGAAGCCAAGAGAAAAAATGATCCACGCCTGCGTGGTTTGATCGAAGACGGTTTCAAGGTTTATGTTGATGGCGGCAAAAAATCGGAATGAAATAAACTGATTCCTGCCTGTATTTATTCTGCTATATAAATGTGTCATACTTCCGGAATTGTGAGTTTTCCATAGGCTCCCCTATATACATCAGTTTCAGCAATAGTTAATTGACTATTTACAGTTATACTGAGTAGAATGAAACTGTATTAAACAAGCATGAACTGACAAATTATACTGCTGCGTTTTTTCAAAATAATTTAACTTTAATCACAGTTCCCTGTCTTGAAACCATGAACAAAGAAACACTTGAACGCACTCTTACGGCATCACTGAGCCTGATGCTGGGACTGGCCACTCTGGATCTTCTCCTTTACATCTGGGTTGGTACCGCGGCATTGACGGTTGTGGCACATGCAATGTCGCTGTGGCTCGTGCTGCGCCACCGTTTGGTATTTGACCTGATTAAACTTCTTGAAACCTCCGCACTGCTGGTTGATTTATATCTGATTACACAGTATGGATTCGCCGTCGTTTCACCTGTTGCCACACTTTTTTCCATCATTCACATCGCGCTGAATAAAGAATACCACTTGAGCAAACTGAAGAGAGACCTTGACAAAGTATTTGCCTCCAAAAGTAATGATGTCGAAAAAGATTAAAATTGCTGAGCATTGAGGAAAAAATACATTCCTGGTGTCTTCACATTTACTCCCACCTTGGATCTTCAACTAAACGGAAAAAAAATTGAATCAGTCTGGCATGGACCTCTGCCGGAAGAAGCTCCAACATTGATTTTTCTGCATGAAGGTTTGGGCTCTGTTTCCATGTGGCGGGATTTCCCTCAAAAACTTTCCCAAAAAACCGAGTGCGGAGCACTTGTTTACAGCAGGCTTGGCTACGGAAAATCTGGAGAGTTGGAACTTCCACGTTTCCTGAATTTCATGCACCATGAAGCACATCAGGCGCTTCCGGAAATATTAAAGCAATCCAAAATTCAGCAGTACATACTGGTGGGGCATTCAGACGGGGCATCGATTGCTTTAATTCACGCCGGCCAGGACTCTGCTGATAATTTGCTGGGATTGATTAATGAAGCACCGCATGTTTTTTGTGAACCGCTCACGATTACTTCCATACAAAAATTAAGAGAAAATTATCTGTCAGGGAATATGCGTAAAAGTTTGAAGAAACATCATCTGGATATTGACACCACATTCCACAGCTGGGCAGATATCTGGCTTGATCCGGAATTTGCTGAATGGAACATTGAGTCATCTCTGCCGGGGATTAAAGTACCGCAATTAATCATCCAGGGAAATGATGATGAATATGGTACTTCGGCACAAGTCGATGCCATTGCTCGGCAAGCAGGAGGAAGTGTGGAAACATGTTTTTTGGACAACTGCGGTCACTCTCCCCATCGTGATCAACAGTCACAAACATTGGAGGTAATGACAAAATTCGTGCGGAACTTGCTTGTCATCTAATACACCTGCTGGTTGTTATCCATAATTCTTGCATTTTGGTGAAGCAGGCTATATCTTGAGCAGACACGATTTCAGTTCCGTCATATTAATTTTCCTGAAATTGCAGCAGGAATTATTCAACATTTAAGAGACTTTTGGGCAATGCCAACCGTACTTTTAATAAATGGTCCTAATCTGAATTTACTTGGGAGCCGTGAGCCTGAAATTTATGGTTCAACAACTTTGAAGGAAATTGAAGAACAGGTGGCATCCACACTCAAGAAGCATGAAATAAACTGTAAAACATTTCAGTCAAATTCTGAAGGAGAACTTATTGATTGGCTGCATGAACAGCGTGAAGCTGATTTTTTGCTTTTGAATCCGGGAGCATTTACGCACACCAGTGTAGGACTGCGTGATGCTGTGCTTGGTGTGGGAATTCCTTTTGTTGAAATTCATCTGTCAAATGTCCATAAACGCGAAGAATTCAGGCATCAATCTTATTTTTCAGATATCGCGATTGGCGCGTTGGCTGGACTTGGAGTCAAGGGATATTTGCTTGCGGCTGAGTTTGCAGTTGATTTTATAAAACAAAAAGAAAGTTCACAATCGAGCAGTTGATTTCTTCTCACCTTTAGTCTCTCAAGATTTGTTACCGACATGAGACTTTCCTCTTCAACATTTATTTTATTCTTCAACCTTCTGCTTGCAGGAATAGTCTCCTACATGGGAGGCTCCCTGTTGAGCACCTGGCTTCATCATCAAGTTCTGTCCTTATCCGATTCATCATCCGGAAAATACTCAATCGCCACAGAAAGACTTCCTATTGATCCCGGAAAAGCTGAGAAATATTTTGAGGTCATTCTGGAACGCAATATCTTTAATGCGCAAAAAACAGAAATTGAAGAATCTTTGGAACCTCCTGAAGATCTAACAATATTAGCTCCGGAAACAGGAGAAGAGGAAGCGGTAGAACGTACAAGTCTGGCCCTTGCTCTTGCGGGAACTATGATTTATGGAGCGAAAAGCTCCTTTGCTTTTATAAGCAAAAAAGACAATCTTCACAATTATGTTATTTTTGGAACAGGCGAATGTTTTAACGCAAGTACAATCCAGCGTGATCAGGAATGTTCGCCGGAAAGTGTAAAAATACTGGAAATTAAGGACCGATGGGTTTTGATTCTGCATGATGGCAAAAAACAGGCTTTGTGGATGAAAAGTCCTGTCGAGGCAGCAAAGACAGCCCCAGCCAAGGCAAAAACAACCAAGACCCAGACAGGTACAGTTCAGGGTAAAAAAACGGGAGCGCTTGTTGTTTCACCGCAAGAAAAAAACGTGGCAGAAGTAAAAGCGACACCATCATCTGCTGCAAAGGGTGAAAATACTTTTCATTTTCAGCGAGTATGGGTTGATGAGCAGCTTGCTGATTTTGGACAGCTGCTGAATGATGCCCGTGTAATTCCTACCAAGAAAGATGGCAAGTCCTATTTCATGTTTCAGTACATTAAAAAAGAAAGTATTTATGAACAATTGGGATTGAAACCAAACGACATCATCCTGGAAATTAACGGTTTTCTTGTTGACACAGTAGACAAAGCGCTCAAGCTGCTGGAGGTGCTTCAGTCAGAACGGGAAATTGCGCTGATGGTTGAACGAGAAGGAAACCCTGTACAGTTTCATTATTTTATTGATTGAGTATCAAGGTTAGAAATCTCTTCAATTGAAACCATAGTGCGGAATGAAGTTCAGTTGGCACAAAACCGGTTTGTTGCAAATTATAATTGTGTCGGTTTTGTTGATCTGGATTATATTCCGTTATCAACACACACTTAATCAGCTCCATCCTGAATGGATCATGCTGGGCCTCGGGCTGGGCTTGTTGTGGTCCCTTCGTCACAATTTACATTTCCCCCTTATTTTACTGCTTTTGATTGGCGGCATGCTGCTTTATCAATGGTTATTTGTCCTTCCTTCTACCATGAATTGGCTGCAGCGGGAAATTTCCGCTGAATCGAAAATTATGGTGAACGGCAGGATTCGGCAGCGTGTAATAAGTAAGGAAAGCATACGACTGAATCTGAATAATGTTGAAGTTTTCAAAGGAAAACATACGCAATGGCTTCCGGAAATTATATTAAACCTGCCTAAAACCAAACGCAGAATTTCCAGCTTTTATCTGGGGCGGCATTTACAGGTAATTGGACGATTGAATGAGGTTAGTGTGGAGAACAATCGTCTTTCCTTAACATTTTCAGATTTCCGTTACCGTAACGCCATCACACCACAATCTTCTCTGTCACGCCGACTTGACAGCTGGGTAATGCAGCTTACTGACAGGGCAAGGTTTTATCTTTCGAATCAAGCACTTTCACTTTATTTGCCCTTAACTCTGGCAAAGCGAACATACACCTCACGTGAAACAGCAAAGACTTTTCGGGAATCCGGAATGGCTCATTTACTGGCTATCAGCGGACTGCACATAGGCATGATTTACGGGATATTCCTGCTACTTGTCAGAGGACTGGGACGCTTGTCAAACCGTGTTTTGGAGAACCCCCATTATCATGCTTCTTCGCATCTGATATCTCTGACAGGAATCTGGATTTATTTGCTTTTGATAGGAATGCCTACACCGGCGTTCAGGGCGGTTTGCATGCTGAGCATGTTGGTCGCAGGGCGCCTGCTGGGGCAGATTCATCAACCCTTGTATGCTTTGTTTGCCACCGCCTTGTTCTTCATTTTCCTCAATCCCGCGGTCATTTACGAAATTTCATTTCAGCTTTCATTTATTGCAGTGTTTTTCATTTTATGGTTCCTGCCGCTTTATCCACTCACTCATGAAAATGATTCTTTCCGGAGGCGCCTGCTTAAATACTGTTTAATCAGCATCGGTATCACAACCGCTGTCATGCTGGGTACCGGGCCTGTTGTTGCGGCAACATTTGAAAGAATTACATTGGAAACATTCTGGCTGAACCTGGTTATGGTGCTATTGCTTGGGATTCTGGTATTGCCATGCTGTCTGCTTGCTCTGCTGGTAAGCGCTTTATCCCTGGGTAATCTGCCTTTTGGTTTTTTTGAAAAAAATATTTTTTCGCTGACTGAAATGGTTGTGGAAAGCTGGTACGCGATTCTGCAAAACCTGCACAGCTGGGGAAGCTGGGCTTCATTTAACATAACCCTGGACTGGGGACCACCGCATTTCATACTTTATTACACATTCATACTAGGCCTAAGCAAATTGCTGATTTATAGATTCCAGAAAAGGAACTGATTGTACAGCACATGACTATTAGAAAAAATAAAATGTAAGATTATGAATTAAGAGTCAAAATAACCACAGTTTCGATTGGAGAATCAGTCCGGATTATCCGAGAGCTGCAGGCATTAAGTCAAAGCCTATTGTCTGCGCTTACAGGAATTCCGCAACCTGTAATTTCTGCTATAGTAAATTATAGAGTCAGGCTTGGTATAGAAAGGGCAAAAGTATTAGCAAGGTCATTAAAATGTCATCCTGCCTTACTTGTTTTTCCAGGATGGGATGTTAAGCAGTAATGGACTGCATAAAGAAAGTAGGTATGAAGTGCTCTTGAAGTACTTTACTTTTTCCGGGATTGCCACGAATCCAGCAGTTGCCGGGCGGCTGTGGTGGGCATTGTTTTTCCGGAAGCAACAGATTGTTCCAGTTCCGGAATTGAATTTTTTATATCTGGATGATTCCGGAAATTAGTAAGCAGCCCATCTTCGACCAGCGTCCACATCCATTTTTCTGACTGACTTCGACGCAGTTGTTCCCACTCTCCTGAATTTTGCAGGGCTTCCCGGAATTTTATTGCTGCTTCCCAGATTTGGTCCATTCCACGCTTTTCAAGAGCGCTGCTGAGTAAAATCTGCGGAGACCAGGAAGATTTTGATGATGAAAGCAGTTGCAGTGCCTTACGGAATTCCGACTGTGTTGTGACTGCCTGAGATTCCTGCACGCCATCTGACTTGTTTACCACAACAAGATCAGCCAGTTCCAGCACTCCCTTTTTTATCCCCTGTAATTCGTCTCCTGCATTGGGCAGCATCAACAGCAAAAACAAATCGACCATCGAAGCCACCATAGTTTCAGACTGTCCGACTCCGACTGTTTCCACGAAAATAATATCATATCCAGCCGCTTCACAAATCAGCATGGTTTCCCTTGTTTTTCTGGCCACACCGCCTAGAACTCCGGAAGAGGGAGATGGACGAATGAACGCGTCCGGATGCTGCGAAAGCTCCTTCATGCGTGTTTTGTCGCCCATGATGCTGCCGCCGGTAATCGGGCTGCTGGGATCTACAGCAAGCACTGCCACACGATGCCCCTGCTCAATCAAAAAAAGTCCGAATGCTTCAATAAACGTACTTTTTCCAACACCCGGAACTCCTGTAATGCCGATACGCATTGCCTTGCCTGTGTGCGGCAAAAGTGACTCCAGCAGTTCCTGTCCATTATCAAATGATTTCGGATTGGAGCTTTCCAGCAAAGTAATAGCTTTGGCTATTGCCCTGCGTTTTCCTTGAAGAATTTCCTCAAGCAAGGGCGAACTTTTTGGATTCATATGTTCTGGAATTTAATGATTTTGTGAGTTGTTTACCACGGCAGACAATACCTCCTGTGCCGCTTCAGGAATAGGGGTTCCTGGACCAAAAATGCATGCCACCCCCAGTTTCTTCAGGAAATCATAATCCTGCGGAGGGATCACTCCGCCGGCGACAACCGCAATGTCTTCCGAATTTTCCTGACGCAGGACTTTCATCAACTGCTCAATCAGAGTTTTGTGTCCTGCTGCCTGGGATGAAATGCCAATCACATGTACATCATTTTCAATTGATTGTTTGACCACCTCCTCCGGGGTTTGAAATAGCGGGGCGATGTCAACATCAAATCCCATATCCGCAAATGCTGTTGCTATCACTTTTGCGCCGCGGTCATGTCCGTCCTGTCCCATTTTTGCCACCATCATTCGGGGACGGCGTCCGGCATTTCTTGCAAAAGCCTTAACCTGATCTCGTACCGAGGAAATTTTTTGCTGATCCGGAAATGCTCCTGCATATACTCCGGATATTGATTGGATTGGAGCGTTGTAGCGTCCCCAGACTTTTTCCATGGCAGCAGAAACTTCACCTACTGTAGCACGCGCCCGAATGGCTTCAATTGTGAGTGCAAGAAGATTCCCTTTTGCCGATTCTGCTGCAGCAGTAATCGCGTTCAGCGCGGAATCAACTTTTTGCTGATCACGACTATTCCGGATTTTCTCCAGCCGTTTAATTTGCGCATCACGCACCGCACTGTTGTCGATTTCACGTACCTCGACCGGTTCATCATTTTCTGCTTGGTATTTATTTATTCCAACAATCACCTCTTCTCCCTGATCAATCATGGCCTGTCTACGAGCAGAGGCGGCTTCTATCTGCTGTTTCGGCATTCCTGATTCAACAGCTTTTGTCATTCCGCCGAGGCTTTCAACCTGATTCAGCAGTTTTGTTGATTCCTGAATCAGTGATTCGGTCAGTGATTCCATAAAATATGATCCTCCAAAAGGATCAACAACATGCGGAATTCCAGCTTCTTCCTGCAGGATCAGCTGCGTGTTCCGGGCAACACGGGCTGATGTTTCGGTTGGCAGACCAAGCGCCTCATCAAAAGCATTTGTATGAAGTGACTGTGTTCCGCCAAGTGTCGCGGCAAGGGCCTCAATTGTTGTACGCACAATATTGTTAAAAGGATCCTGCTCTGTCAGGCTCCATCCGGAAGTCTGGCAATGGGTGCGCAGCATTGCAGATTCAGATTTTTCCGGATTAAACTGTTGGATCAGCTTGTTCCATAAAAAGCGAGCTGCGCGTAATTTGGCGATTTCCATGAAAAAATTCATTCCGATGCCGAAAAAGAAGGACATCCTCGGTGCGAAACTGTCAATATTCATTCCACGGTCGAGTGCCGTGCGCACGTATTCCAAACCGTTGCCAAGGCTGAAAGCCAGTTCCTGTACAGCGGTTGCCCCTGCTTCCTGGAGATGGTAACCGCTGATGCTGACAGAATTAAAACGAGGCATGTTGAGGCTAACGTACTCAATTACATCGCCCGAGATGCGTATTGAGGGCGAAGGAGGGTAAATGTAGGTATTCCGTACCAGAAACTCTTTCAGCACATCATTCTGGATGGTTCCGCTTAGCTGTTCCTGTTTCACACCCTGCTCTTCAGCCGCAACCACAAAAGCTGCTAAAACGGGCAAAACGGCGCCGTTCATGGTCATGGAAACAGACATTTGATCAAGTGGAATCTGGTCGAACAGGATTTTCATGTCCTCAACCGAATCAATCGCTACTCCTGCTTTCCCAACATCTCCTAGCACACGCTGATGATCAGAATCATAGCCACGATGTGTAGCGAGATCAAAAGCCACACTTAAACCCTTTTGACCTGCTGAAAGGTTTTCCCTGTAAAATTTGTTTGATTCTTCCGCGGTCGAAAATCCAGCGTACTGCCTGATTGTCCAGGGTTTTCCGGAATACATTGTGGCACGAGGTCCTCTGGTGAACGGAGAAAAACCGGGGAGTGTTTCTGAGTAGCCCAGCTTTTCCAGGTCTTCAGAGGTGTAGAGCGGTTTTATTTCAATGTCTTCAAGGGTTTTCCAGTTAACTGAAGAGCTGGGTTTCCCCTGCAATTCAGCTGATGCAAGCTTTTCCCAATCTTTCAATGTTGGTGAGGATGGAGATTTTGAGTGAGACATATTTTATTATGCCGGTCAAAGCAATTGGTGATAAGAAGAATCTTTACTCTTTGCAGCCAACCTTTTTCAGTAAGGCGTCAGTAGATGTCTGGGCATCAGTGATGGCCTTCGTGTTGTCACCGGAAAGCGTGAGTTTGCTGACAGAGTCAGTCAGTTTGCTGAGATATGTTGTCAGAGAAACAAGCGGATCGCAAACAGCGGTGCGTATTGCAGAAGGCAGCAGACCGCCTGCAGATGCCCATGTTACAAGCTCGAGTAAAACTGCTGCCTGATCTGCGCCACTCAGGGCCTCAATTGCAGTTTTTATTTGCAGGCATTGAATATAATCACGTTCCTTAGTCCATATATGACCGTCCATTGCCCTGAGTGTAGTCTGTGCCTCAGTGCTGTCTGAGACGTCAACCGGGTCCTCACAGGACAGACTTCCAACACTTCCGGAAGGAACTACACTTGTTACGGTAGTGCCATTGTCAAAAATTAGAATTTGATCCAGCTGCATTGAAAATGCGAGGGCAAATGTGTCAAGAAATATTTCATCTGTGCTTAAAGGTGAACTGTTGTCGCTAAGATGAGGGTGCAAAAACCCGGACGCGTTATCAAGGTAATTTTTTGAGTTTGTGATGGCAGTAGCCCGTTTTGAATCATCAGATATTACATCTGTGCTTAATTGCAGAATGTTCAGAATTGTTGCTCCGGAAGGATCATCTTTACCCAGGCTGGATGGTTTGGTATATTCACTGGGAGTTGATGAGGATGCCTTTATCAGGTTCACAATATCGTAGCCGGCTTTGCCCATCCACGCGGCAGCTTTATCTTTTCTTGAAGTACAAACAGAAAGCGCGGTGTCGTAATCCCTGGCGTCAATAGCATTGTTGCAGGCGCCCGTTTCCGATTCTTTCACCAAATCACCGCATCCACTGAGAACAAGAAAAATTCCGGAAAAGACACTCAAAATAATCTTTTTCTGAGAATTAAATACTTTCAGCTCCTGTGTACTCATACTCAAAATCCGAAATTAATCTGAAACACTCTTCGTTTATCAGGACGATCACCAGGCTTATTGCCGGTTTCCGTTTTGTAAACGGCATACTGAAGGTTTAGTCCGCGGGCAAATATGAATGGATTAAATTCTAATCCGTGAGTGAAGTATCCCTGGTTATATCCTGCCCTTATCGCAAACGTGCTTGCTCCAGAATCTATTGGGAAAAATCCCAGTTCAGTTCCAAAGTGCAGCCTTTTAATAATGCAGTTTGTGTCCTTCTTTGTCTGGCAGTAAGTGTCATCTGCATGCTTCATTGTCAAATCACGCAGGTCTAGGGCAAAGAGCCATCTAAACGGACCCCAGTCAGGCTGCCATGAAAGTCCGGTGCTGTATTCCGGTTCTTGGTCTGCAGGAGAGGTTTCATTATCTGAACGGTTGAATTTAAGGCCACCGACATTGTTTGCAGTGAAGCCCCAGGTCATTTTCAATGCAGAGGCTGTTTCAAGACGTCTTTGGAATCCGAAATTAAAAGTCTGGGCCTTTTTGAGGTTATTACGATCACACAGGGGGCCGAAAGTATCGCTTAGATTAGAACTTGTTAAAACAGTACCGATGGTCGCCGTAGTCAGAGGCATATCACAGCGTTTAACTTCTTCTACACTGGCGCCAAAAAGCCAGCGGCCGCGAGCCAAAGGAAGGCCAAATCCAAGGTTGGTGATTTGGTCAAGGCGCATACCAAAATCAATTTCAATTGCAACAGGATTCCTGACTCCTAAATCAAGCTGAAGTTCATAACCACTTGCCCCGCCAAGCGTTACCAATTCACCAAAGGGCATTATCACGTTGATATCAATTAAAGCACGAAAATGAGCACGCTTGCCCATCAGTAATTCAACAACCTCAGCTGTGCTGGAACTGCCCTCCAGTTTTGATATTTCATTTACAATGTCGACTGAATCTTCTGAAACCTCTAATAATAACGGTAATCCTACAATAATGGCATCAACTCCAACCAATCCGGCCGGATTGTAAAAAAGGGCATTTTCGTCAAAACTCAACGCAATGCCCGCATTGCCCATACCCAGATTACGGACACCTTGATGTAAAAAAGGGCATTTTCGTCAAAACTCAACGCAATGCCCGCATTGCCCATACCCAGATTACGGACACCTTGAAATGGACGGCGCAGCTCTCCGGACTGTACCGGCAGAGTGTAAAATACACCCAGAAACAGTATCAGAAATGCGACAATCAATTTTCTAGTGCGGCAGCGTAAGAGTGACATAAAGAGATAATTTTTTAGTGAGACGAAACAATTCCCTGTTTGCTGGAGAAACATCGCAGTGGTTGATGCACCCTTTATGCAAAATTTTCCTTGCACAGCACATAACATCCGGTATTGTGTTGCTTATATAGTTTAAGATTATCATTTTTTCTTTATTCTACAATTTTTTATGCACAAACTATTTGCAGTAGATTCCATGGCAGTTCTCTACAGAGGATATTTTGCCATGATCCGTACACCGCTGATAAATTCAAAAGGATTGAATACAAGCGGAATCAGGACATTCTTAATGCAGTTGATAAAGATTATTGAAGAAGACAAGCCGAGTTATTTGGCGGTGGCCTCAGATTCAATGGAACCAACTTTTCGTCACAAGCGATTTCCGGATTATAAAGCCACTCGAGAAAAAATGCCTGAAGACCTTGTTGAGCAGCTTCCTTTTCTGCCAAGGCTGGTGGAAGCACTTAATCTGCCATATTTAATTCTTCCCGGATACGAGGCTGATGACATTGTGGGTACGCTGATGCGGCTTTGCCGTGAGGAGGAAGTAGAGGGTGTTATGGTGACAAGTGATAAGGACTACATGCAGCTGGTCAGCGAAAAAATTGTGATGCTGAATCACCGGAACGAACGTATAGGAATCAATGGAGTAAAGGAAAAATTCGGCTGTGCTCCTGAACAGGTGATTGAGATGCTGGGACTGATGGGTGATTCTTCAGACAATATTCCCGGTGTTAGAGGAGTTGGTGAAAAAACCGCCATGAAACTGATTGCAGAATTCGGCAGCATTGAATCTGTTTACGAAAATCTTGAAAAAATCAGCGGTAAAAGTCTCAAAGAAAAACTGGAAACTGATTATGAAAACGCTTTCCTGTCCAGAGAACTTGCCACAATTGATTGCCATGTGCCGCTCCAAATCACGCTTGAGGATGTTCATCTGGGAAAAACTGATTTATATGACAATGATGAGTTATATGCTTTGCTTGAAGAACTGGAGTTCAGGACACTGCTGAACCGTCTGCAGAAAAAAAGAGTCACTTATTCCGGTGGACAGGAATCCGGCTCAGATGATGGTGAAGTCAGGGAATCGTCCGGACATGTCAGTGAACAGCAGAATTCAGCAAAAGAGGAAAATGATAGAAATGTTCTGGATGTAGATTGTTCTGTAATTGAAACGGCAGAGGAATTGCGTGCTTTCATGAGAGACTTTTCTGAAGGAAGTTCGCTGGCGCTTGCGCTTAATATAACTGGTGAGCATCAATTGGATTTGCGCCTGCAGGGACTGGCGGTATGTACTAACGCAAACAGTGCAGTTTATCTGAAACTGAATAAGTCTGATCCTGAAACAGCCGAAAAGTTTGAGCAGCTGAAAATAATACTGGAATCAGCAAAATATCCGAAAATCTGCTATGACCTGAAAAAAGCCGTGCAGCTATTTTCAAAACTCAGGATTGAGATTGAGGGGTCTGTTTCTGATGTTTTGCTTGCATCACACCTGACAGATCCGCTTGGAAGGCGTTATGACCTTGATTATCTGCTTGGACGCAAACTGAACATGAGCAGAAAATCACAGGCTACTGCTGAAATCACTGGAGAAAACCAGATGTCGATGTTTGTAGAAGCGGATGAAGAAAATTACATCCTGCATTGTGAATACGCGGCGATCATTTTTCGTTTAAATCAGCTGCTTGACGCTCAACTGAAGCAAACCGGAATGGAAAGCGCTTTCCGGAATATAGAAATCCCACTGGCCGGAACTCTGGCAAAACTTGAAATTAGCGGAGTTAAGCTGGATGTTGACGGGTTGAACAAGGTCGCGCTTGAGTTTGAGGGACGCCTGACGGAGTTGCGTAAAAAAATAATTGATCTGGCTGGTGAAGAATTTAATCCAAATTCTGTGATTGAACTGCAGAACATAATATATGAAAAACTGCGACTGCATGAGAGATTCAAGGTCAAACCAAAAAAAATAAAGCTTGGCAACAAGATGTCAACAGATGAGGAAACATTGGAGAAGCTGGCAGAAGACGAATTACCACGCACCATTCTGGATTATCGTACCCTTAACAAACTCAAGAACACATATATTGACCAGCTCCCAACCTTTGTCCATTCCACCAGCGGACGCATCCACTCAACTTTTCAGCAAACCGGCACCGCCACCGGACGTCTATCATCAGAAAATCCAAATTTGCAGAACATTCCTGTACGCTCCAGTGAAGGACGGCGTGTCCGCCGTGCTTTCATTGCTTCCGGAACAGAAAAAATTCTGATTTCTGCTGATTACAGCCAGATTGAACTGCGCGTAGTTGCACATTATTCAAAAGACCCAACATTCCTGGACGCCTACCGGCGCAACCTTGATATTCATTCCCTGACTGCTTCAACCATATATGGTGTCACCGAAGAAGAAGTAACCCGTGAAATGCGTGACAGAGCAAAAGAAGTAAATTTCGGACTGATTTACCGGATGGGCGCAGAGAGGCTGTCAATTGTGACAAAAACTCCCAAAGCTGAAGCAAAAGAATTTATTGAACGCTATTTTGAGAAATACAGCACTATCCATTCTTTGCAGGAAAGATTTCTGGAACAGGCACGCAAAGAAGGTTTTTCCGAAACTTTATTTGGAAGACGACGCTATCTGCCTGACATAAACACAAAAGGACTTTTGAAAAGAATGGCTGAAGGTGCCGCAATAAATACCCCCATTCAGGGATCTGCTGCGGAAATTATTAAACTTGCCATGATTGGTGTGGATCGCCTTCTTCAGGAAAAAAAGATGCAGTCCCGTATGATCCTTACTGTGCATGATGAACTGGTATTTGACGCACTTAAGGAAGAAGAAGACGAACTTTGTGAAATGGTAAAGAATACAATGGAAAATGTGGTAGGACTCGAAGTGCCGCTGATGGTTGAAATCGGCAAGGGCCGGACCTGGCTTGATGCGCATTGAACTTCTATATATCGAAGTTCATATTATTTTGAATGACTTACATGCAGAATCACTTGTGAATTTCGTGTAATTAAAATCCTTTTGAAATTTTCTAGGCATTGTTACAATAACAAAACCCAAAACTAAACAATCAACTTTTCAGGAGAAACACATGGTAACAGCACTTGTTCTTTTAAATGTGGACCGGAATCTAATTAAAGACGTATCGCAAAACCTTGTTGATATGCAGGAAGTTTCAGAGGTTTATTCTGTTGCGGGACGTTATGACTTAGTGGCGATCATACGCGTTAAAAGCAATGAACAAATCGCGGATACAATCACAGGAAAATTAGCAGAGCTTGAGGGCATAACCGCCACAGAAACCCTGATTGCCTTCAACACTTTTTCTCGACATGATCTGGAACTGATGTTTTCAATCGGTGAGTGAAAACAGCTGTCAGCTCCGGAAATGAAGCATTCCATAAAGGTACGGGAAGCAATTTCCCGGATGAGTCCCTACAAACCTCCTCTAGAAAACCGTGATCCGGAAGCATATATGCTGATGGATTTCAATGAATCTCCCCTCCCTCCGCCTCCGGAAGTAATTAAAAATATATCCGCGTTTCTGAACACCCATGTTCATGCCTATCCCATTTATGGTGATTTCCTTGAAAAGCTGAGTGAGTATGCAGGTGTTCCTGCCGAAAACCTGCTGCTTACGAATGGTTCAGACCAGGCAATTGACATCATATTGAGGAGCTTACTGGAAAGCGGTCAGGAAGTGGCCATGGTGCAGCCAGGTTTCCAGATGTATAACCAAGTGGCCGGAACAATTGGATGTTGTGTGGCGGGACCGCAATTCCCCAAAAATTTTCAATTCCCGCACAAGGAATTGAAAGAATCAGTAAACGCAAAAACCCGCCTGATTGTGGTGATCAATCCAAATAATCCCACAGGAACATCCGTTTCATTGGAGCAGATTGAGGATTTGCTTAAATCATTTCCGGACATTCCGGTGCTTGTTGATGAAGCATATTACGAATTTACCGGAGAAACCTGTGTGCCGCTGTTGTCCAGCTATCCAAATTTGATTGTGATCAGGACTTTTTCCAAAGCGCTTGCTTTGCCGAGCCTACGTTTGGGTTACGTGATAGCGGCTCCGGACTACATTATAGAACTGCAGAAAATACGCGGTCCATACGATGTGAATGTAGTCGCCGTAATTGCGGCACACGAGCAGCTGGATCAACCTGAACACTGGCAAAAAATGGTAAGGCACCTGATGGATGATTGCAAACCTGCGATCGAAAAATTTTTTAATGAAAACCAGGTAAGATATTTTTCAAGCACGGCAAATTTCATGCTGGTTGAACCATGTGATGCTCAGCAGGCATGCAAGTATCTGATGGAGAATAAAATTCTTGTCCGGCCAATGCGTCCGCCAATAGCACACACTTTTCGCATGAGCCTGAGGATGATGCCGGACATGCAGCGTTTTATGGATGTCTTCAGCCGGTATTTAAACAGCAGATAAAAAATGGCTAATTGGTGAGGATATTGCATGTACGCAGATTCTTATGAAGGAACCACACGGGAGGCCACCGTTTTCCAAGGATGGAAAAAATTGCCAGGGACGACTAGATTTTAACGTTGGTCTCCTGTGTATTCTGCTTCAGTCTTTTCCCACCTCATGCAGTTCATTCCTTTTTTCTGCAAGCTCATCCAGAACATTAAGATACATTTCATTGAGCAAATTCCACTTATTAGTTTGGATCAGTTCTTTACGGAAGTCATTAAATGCTGTAAATTTTGTTTGCTGGGAATCGGCATCCTCACAGGCTGGAAGGAAAACACTTTCCTGAGTAAACGGTGAAATCCAGGTAAAAAAATCTGTGCATATTTGATGGGGTTCTGCCCTGTGAATCATTTGCATTTTACTTAAAAACAGGGATGCGAATTTTTCACGTTCCGCGGAAGGCAAAGAAATTTTTCCAGATGCTGCCTTTGAAAAAATGTTTGGTACAACCGTCATCACAAATAACAGATAATTACTCCATGTCCCTGACAATCCAAATGTCTGCGCTTCAGGTGAATTGCCAAACTCAGTTAACTGTTCATGCAGTTGATAATAGCTGCAAAATATATTTTTTTGGGAACGTTTTTGTTTGCCGTACCAGACCAGCACCTGTTGCTCGATTTTAGAGATGTTATCATTTTCCAGGCGGCTCCAGATCAGCAACAGCATTGACTCCATTTCCTTTAACAATTCCAGATAAGTCCTGCCTGATTCCTTTTCCAGCCACAAGCATTTAAAAGGCATTGTGTGAGCTGCATTCAAGGCAGCGATGATCTTCTCAAGCTGGAAGGATGCTTCCTCTTTCAACCATTTTTCAGGTTGTAAGTTTTCTTTTTTTGAGACATCCATCAGCTGTTCACGTTAAAAACCTGTTCCAATTGTTTCAGCCTGCTGAGAATTGCAGGCATCTCAGGGGGTACTTCATTAAGATCAAGTGTGTTTTCCGGAGTATATTTTAATTTTGATTTATGATCACAGAGCCATTCAACAAGTTTGTCATGATTGAGCCTGGCAGTGTCCTTAACCTGCAGCCTCAAACGGTTGCATTCGTGTTCAATCTTCTGTACTCCATGTAGCTGTCCCCACAGGCGTATTTCCGCCTGCCTGAAGATATTCAGCACAGATTCCGGTAGTATCCCGAAACGGTCTTCAATTCCGTTACGGAATTCCCATAGGTCTTCCTTTGTTGGCAAAGTTCCTACTGCTTTATAGAGAGACAGTCGCTGGTTGTTGCTGCTTATGTAGGATTCAGGAATCAGCTGATCAATCTGATTCAGCTTAACCTGGATCTCTTCCACCGATAATCCGGATTCAGTTTGACGCAGTTTTTTCACTGCTTTATCCACCATTTGGGTGTAAAGTTCCAGTCCCACACTGGCTATCTGTCCGGACTGCTCTGAACCAAGCAGATTCCCAGCACCTCTGATTTCCAGATCCCTCGAAGCAACTTTGAATCCCGCGCCAAGGTCGTTCAGTTCCTGCAGGACATTCAGCCGTTCATGAGCGACTCCGCTTAAAATTAAATCAGATGGAACCAGTAAATAGGCATAGGCCTGCACGTTGCTGCGTCCGACTCTTCCCCGCAGCTGATAGAGCTGAGACAGCCCGAAATAATGGGCGTTATTAATAATGATCGTATTAGCTTTTGGAATATCAAGTCCGGACTCAATAATTGTAGTGGAGAGCAGGACATCAAAGTTTCCCTCAACAAATTCGAACATCACTTTTTCCAGGCGTTCTTCTCTCATTTGACCATGTCCGATGACAATGCGCACATTAGGCAAAATCATCTCGAGATAACGTCCGTACTCATAAATTGATTCGATACGGTTATGAACTATATAAACCTGTCCGCCACGCCGTATTTCCCTACTGACTGCTTCCTGAATAATATAATCATTAGCAGGAAGCAATCTGGTTCGCACAGCTCTGCGGTCCGCGGGAGGTGTATTAACCAGACTAAGATCCCTTATTCCCATTAGAGACATATGAAGTGTGCGTGGAATTGGGGTGGCGGAAAGTGTCAGTATGTCAACCGCGGCCCTGAAGCGTTTGATTTTTTCCTTGTGCTTCACGCCGAATCGCTGTTCTTCATCCACAACAAGCAATCCTAAATCCTTGAATTTCACATCTGTGGAGAGCAGCCGGTGTGTTCCAATAATCACATCTATTTTTCCTTCATGCATACGTTTAATAATTTTATTCTGTTCAGCAACAGTGCGAAAGCGGCTGATGACTTCGATGATAAAAGGGGTGTCCTCAAAACGTCGGCTGAAAGTCTCAAAATGCTGCTGAGCGAGAATTGTGGTAGGAACAAGAATCGCGACCTGTTTTTCCTGCTGAACAGCCTTGAAGGCGGCACGCATGGCAATCTCAGTTTTGCCAAATCCAACATCCCCGCAAACGAGCCTGTCCATAGGCGTTTCCCTTTCCATGTCTTCCTTGACGGAGCTTATCACATCAAGCTGATCACGGGTTTCTTCAAAGGCGAAGCGCAGCTCAAATTGTTGCATCTCAAGATCGTCCGGATCAAAGGCGAAACCCTTGCGGGCTTTGCGTTCGGCATAAATATCAGCCAGTTCTTCCGCAATATCCTCCACAGTTTTGGCGACTTTGCTGCGGGTTTTTTTCCATGCTTTTTCTCCAAGCTTGCTCAATTTTGGTGTGATTCCGTCGGCGTTCACATATTTCTGAACAAGATGGAATTTATCTACAGGAACATATACTTTTTCATCCCGCGCGTAAACCAGCCTCATGAATTCGTTTTGGCTGCCTCCTGCGGAAATTTTCTGCAGGCCCTGATAGCATCCAATTCCATAATCCAGATGAACAACATGATCTCCTTCCCTCAAATCATCCAGGCTTCCTGCGGTCTGGTGAACTTGTGTGCGCTGCAATCTTCTGTTGCGTGTTTTTTCACCGAAAACTTCTTCCTCAGTCAGCAAAACAAAAAGTGTCTTCCCCTGCTTATCAAGTTTTCTGAAACCGGAAGAAACATTTCCGGTTAAAATCGGGACCGAGTCTGACTGATGATCAGCATTGCTGTTTTCCAGCCACTCAAGCCATGGACATGTTTTGGGACTCAGCTGATCCCCCGCTACTGTACTTTCCACACCTAAATCATCCAGCAGCTGCTGAAAACTGTCCGCATGTGTCTGGTTTTTCGCGCTCAGTAAAATCAGTGTTCCGGAGCTCTGCCATTTTTGAAGCAGTTGTACCATGTGACCGACCGCAGAAGTTGATTTTGTGCTTTCGAATTGTTGACGTAAAGATTTATTTTCCACAAATTGAAGCTGATGCACCGGACGTGCTGCTGTCTTGTATAAATTAATTGAACTGAAAACCGATTGTACAGATTGATTTAGCTCATTCTGCAGTTCTCTGTGGGTTAAAAATAATGATTCCGGTGAGAGCGTCAGTTTGTTTTGTTGTAAGCTGAGTTCATATTCCATGAACACTTCCTGGTAAAAGCTTTCAGCACGTTCATTGACTTGTTTTTCTTCATCTACAACAAGCAAATACTCTGCAGGGATGTAGTCAAAAAGCGTTTCCAGTTTTGGGTAAAATAGAGGGGACAGAGATTCAATTCCGGGGAATCCCTCGCTTTTTTTTAAACTCTGTCTTAATCGCTGCAATACTTCCGGACTGCATTCCTTGCGGAACGTCGGCAGAGTCAGGCGGGCATACTGGATATTATCCTGATTAAAAAGAATTTCACACGCCGGAAGTATTTTTAATGATTCCAACTCAGTTTGATCTGTGTGCTGAGTTTGAATATCAAACTGTTTGAGGTATGAAATTTTAGAATTATCAGAAAATTCTATGCGCACCGGTTTTTCCTTGTTCAACGGAAAAACGTCCAGAATGCCGCCATGTGTACTGAATTCTCCCAGGTCTTCAACAACATCAACCTGAATGTATCCGGAATAAAGCAGCTGCTGACTGATTTCATCCGGACTTGCTTCAAAACCATTTGTAAATGAAATAGTGTTTTTTTGAAAATCTTCACGAGGCAGAAAACGCTGCATAAGCGCGTTGGGAGTGGTGATCAGGATACGTACATGTTGATTAAGTAACGCCTCAAGTGTCTGAAAACGCTGTGCGACTAACCCTTTGTGCGGAGAAAAATTGTCGTAAGGCAGCACATCCCAGAAAGGGAAAAAATATACGCCTTCTTTTCCAAAAAAATAATAGATGTCGCTCAGGAGTACTTCAGCTATATCAAAAGACTCGCATACTACAACAAGAGGAGTAATTTTTTTCGAAGACTGCGAGGAAGTTTTGCTGAGCATGGAAAGTACAAGCGCTTTGCTTGATCCCGCGAGTCCATGCAGTTCAACCGGGGAGGAGTCTGAATTTATATTTTTAAGGATTTGCTGAAGTGAGAAAGGCATGACTAAGGGGAGAAATCCAGGCTGTGATCAAACATCAAGTCTGGCTGAGAATATCGAGTACTACAACATAAACCAAAGGAAACTCAACATCTTCATTTATGATCCGGACAATTTCGTAACTGACATCATCAAGAACAAATTGTCCTTCCTCTACAAGAAGTTCTTCTTCAAACTCAATTTGGATACCATCCTGCTCTCCCAACAAGCCATGGATGTTCACAATGACACTGGAGATATTTTCGTCAGTCATTTAGTTGAAGGTTTAGTAAAAAGTTGCCATTTTCGCGTAAGCTGGAATGACCCCTCACCCAAATTAGCAATTTAGGTGAGGGATCATATTGACTTTTTACTTATTCATCAAACTTAGGATAAGCAAAGATTTGAATCAAGTTTTAATTCTCATTATTGCTGATAAATATATTTTTTGTCCCTGAATTGTCTGGAAGCGGCAAACTGTTAAATGATCTCTGAGATTCCTGTTTTGATGGCCACAAAAAGTTTATCCTCAGCTCAAACAGATAAAGTAAGCCGGAAAGTCCGCCAGCTGAGATTGTGTTTATGGTTCGGACAAAAGTTGAAAATCATTATGCCGCACCGTGTTGATAGCTCAAAAACTTGAGTTTAAGGACTGAGGTTGTCATAATTCAAATGTTTATTATTTGTTTTCCTCGATAAAAGGAGGTACGAACTGGAACACTAAATATATTAATGAGCGAAACCGCTAAAACCCCGATTTTCACTTACACGGAAAAAAGAAGCATTTACAGTTTGAGTGGGATTCTTTTTTTCAGGATGTTCAGCATTTTTCTGCTGCTGCCGGTTTTCAGCGTACTTGCTTTGGATTTGGAAGAGGCAACACCGTTTCTGATTGGAGTAGCCTTTGGCGCTTATGGTTTAACACAGGGGTTGCTTCAGCTTCCGTTTGGAATGTGGAGTGACCGCGTCGGGCGAAAAAAAGTAATTATGATCGGTTTGGGATTGTTCATTATTGGGAACGTGCTTGCCGCTTATACGGATTCAATTTACATGATGATTATTGCCCGTTTTCTTCAAGGTACCGGAGCAATCAGTTCAACTGTGTTTGCTTTGGTCGCGGATTTGACACGTCCGGAAGTCAGAACACGTGCCAACGCGGCATTGGGTATAAGTGTTGGTGCTGCCTTTGCGATTGCCTTTATAATTGCTCCGTTTCTGGGGGAGTGGTTGGGGTTGAGTGGAATGTTCGGAATGATAGCAATTTTTTCCGTAGTCAGTTTGGTGCTTGTGCAGACCACGGTTCCGAATCCGGAGGCAATCCCACTGATTCCGAAAAACACTTCTTTCCTTAAAATGACGGGAACAGTTTGGCAGGTTCCTTCTTTGCGTACCATTTGCTGGGGGGGATTTGTTTGTGGCGCGGGGCTTTCATCCACATTTTTCCTGATACCGATGATTCTGATCAAGCACGGTTATGAACGCGCCGAGATGTGGAAGATATACCTGCCGATGATGCTTGCGGGAGCGTTGGTCATGGTTCTGGCAGCAATTTTTGCGGAAGTCAGGAATCGTTTTCGTGAAGTGATGCTCTTTGGAATTATGCTGCTGTTGTTATCAGTTGCAGCCATGGGTTTTGGACAGCAGCAGCAGTTGCTGTTGTGGTTTGTGGCAGCACTATTTTTCTTTTTTATGGGCTTTAATGTTTTTGAGCCAATTTTCCCTTCACTTGTAACTCGTGCCACAACCGCGGAAACAAAAGGAACAGCAATGGGAGTTTATAACTTCGCGCAATTTTTCGGACATTTTGCCGGCGCGACTGTTGCCGGCGCGCTTTATCTGGATCATTTTTACATCTTCCTTTTGCTGATTGCGCTGGCTGAAATGTGGTTTTTCTATTTAACTCTGTCATTTACAAACCCTGAAAAAAGTATTAAATAACTATGATGCAATAATTAAATATTTTTCTTCATTCAGCATAAGACTGAAGAATTGCCTGGATGCTGAAGAATTAAAACTGCTAAACAGAAACCTGAACACTTAATAAAAAAATGCCTGAAAAACTAAAACCTGTGATTGTGCCCCTGCTTCCGATGAGGGAGGAGATTGTATTTCCCGGAGCAACTGCTCCGTTTTTTGTCGGACGTCAAGCCTCGATGGATGCTTTGGATCGTGCTCTCTCCGGAGATCGTGAAATTTTTGTGGTCACTCAGCGTGATGCATCGGTAGAGAATCCGAAGGAGAGTGATTTGTTTGAAATAGGTGTGCTGGGCCGGGTACTCCAGGTGATGCGACTGCCAAACGGTACTGTAAAAGCTCTTTTTGAGGGAAATCGAAGAGGCAAACTTCTGGCTACAAAATTGGAGGAAAAGGAGTATTTAGCACAGGTTCAGCCTGTTGAGGAAAGTGACTTTGATTTTGATCAGGCAAAGATAGAGGAGTCAGCCAAAACTGTTTGTGAATTGTTCAAAAAATATGCTGACCAGCGCAAGCTTAAACTGGGTAAAGAAGTTTTGAATTCGCTGAAGGAACTGGACTCTATGGCAGTCAGTGATTTGACTGCGCCCTTGTTGAAAATTCCCAATGAGCAGAAACAAAAACTATTGGAAACCCTGAATCCGGGGAGCCGGATCCAGCAGGTTCTGGAGATTTTGCGTGGTGAGATGAAAATCACACAGCTTGAAAATAAATTAAAAAAAGAAGCCTCGGATAAATTCAGTGATACCAAGAAAGAAGATTTTCTTCATGATCAGTTACGCAATATCCAGAAAGAGCTTGGTCAGATGGATGATCCAAAAGCAGAAATGGACGAAATTGCTGAACAAATCAAAGAAGCAAAAATGCCGGAAGAGGTAGAAATTGAAGCAGAAAAGGAATTAAAAAAATTACGTATGATGTCGCCAATGTCCTCTGAAGCAAATGTAGTGAGAAATTATTTGGAGTGGTTAATTTCCATGCCATGGCAGATACGTACAGATGATAATTTCGACCTTAAACAGGCAGAGCAGATTCTTGATGAAGATCATTACGGTTTGGAAAAAGTCAAGGAACGCATTGTGGAATATCTAGCTGTGGCCTCACTCAAAGGGAAATTAAAAGGTCCAATTCTTTGTCTGACAGGTCCTCCCGGCGTTGGAAAAACTTCACTCGCACAGTCAGTGGCACGTGCGCTGGGACGAAATTTTGTTCGCATCAGTCTTGGAGGAGTAAGAGATGAAGCAGAAATTCGCGGACATCGCCGTACCTATATTGGCGCTATGCCTGGAAAAATAATTCAGTCAATCAGAAAAGCAAAAAGCAAAAATCCGGTTATGTTGATTGATGAAATTGATAAACTTTACCAAAGCAACATCAGCGATCCTTCCGCGGCCATGCTTGAAGTCCTTGATCCGGATCAAAATGATACTTTTATCGATCATTATCTTGATGTAGAATTCAGCTTGTCTGATGTGCTTTTCATTTGCACGGCAAACAGTGTACAGAATATTACCAGTCCGCTGCTGGACAGAATGGAAGTAATCAATCTGACTGGTTACACAGAAATGGAAAAGCAGCACATTGCCACCCAGTTTCTAACTCCCAGGCAGCGCAAGTTTCATGGCTTAACAGAAAAGCAGCTGCGTTTCCGAAAATCCGCGATTGAAGAAATTACTCACGGTTATACGCGTGAAGCAGGTGTGAGGAACCTGGAGCGGGAAATTGGAAAAGTCTGCAGAAAAGTTGTTACTCGTCTTGTACGTTCCAAAGGCAAAAAAGCAACTGTTGTAACTCCAAAACTGGTGCATGAACTGCTTGGCGTGCCTCAGTTTGAACGTGACCGGCGTGAAGAAAAGAACGAAATCGGTGTGGCGATGGGATTGGGTGTGACACCGATGGGCGGAGAGCTGCTTCTGATTGAAGTCGGTTTAATGCCCGGTTCCGGAAAAGTTGTTTTGACCGGTAAACTGGGAGACGTAATGCAGGAATCCGCCAAGGCTGCCTTTTCCTATGTACGCAGCAATTCAGAATATTTAGGCATTGAACCGGAATTATTTGCAAAAAATGATTTGCATGTTCATCTTCCGGAAGGCGCCACTCCCAAGGACGGACCATCCGCGGGACTTCCGCTAATCATGGCCATTATAAGCAGCTTCACCAAAATCTCGGTCAAGCATAACGTGGGCATGACTGGTGAAATCACCTTGCGCGGGCATGTAACAGAAATCGGCAGTTTAAAAGAGAAACTTATTGCCGCAAAAAGAGGACTTCTTGATACTGTTCTGATTCCGGAAGAGAATGAAAAGGATTTGGTGGAAGTTCCGGAAGAAATTAAAAATGGACTGGATATAGTTGTGATAAAAAATGTCAAAGACGCCCTAGAGATGGTTCTTGTTGCACATCCCGGTGAGCTGAAAGACCAGGAAACTAATGTGTCTGATATTTCCTGGACGAGTGATTCGGGTTCCCAGCCTGCGGCATGAACAGAAACCCTTTCAGTCTGATTCAAACCTGTAAGGATAATTCCCTGAAATATTAAATGAATAAAATAGATACAAATTCTGATCTGTATAAAATCAGACATTCGCTGGCGCATATCCTGGCGCAGGCAGTACTCGAAATACGCCCCGGAGCAAAGCTTGGGTTCGGCCCCCCGATCGACAACGGATTTTATTATGATTTTGATCTGGATGAACCGCTGTGTCCGGAAGACCTGCCAAAACTGGAAAAACGGATGCGTCATATTATCAAGTCCGGACAGAAGTTTGAGCGTGAAGAACTGGAGCAGGACGAGATGGTGCTGCTGCTGAGCAAGGAAAAACAAGAATACAAAATTGAACAGGTGGAAGATCTTGTCGCGCAAAATGAAACAATCAGCCTCTATCGCAATGGTCCTTTCTGGGATTTATGCGAAGGGCCGCATGTGAAATCCACAAGTGAGATCCCAAAAAATTGTTTTGCGCTTGATTCGCTGGCAGGCGCCTATTGGAAAGGTTCTGAGAATAATAATATGATGCAAAGGGTTTATGGCCTGGCTTTTGAGACAGGAGATGAACTCAGGGAGTTTCAGGAAAAGCGCAAGTTGGCCTTGCAGCGTGATCACAGGAAATTGAACAGTCAGCAGCATTATTTTACTATCAGTGATGAGGTGGGCAAAGGGCTGCCTTTATGGATGCCCAATGGAACCGTGATTCGTGATGAACTGGAAAAACTGGCCCGTGAAACTGAATTTCTGGCAGGATACAAACGTGTTTCAACTCCACATATCACACGAGAAGATTTGTATTTTACTTCCGGACATCTGCCTTATTATCAGGACAGCATGTTTCCGCCGATGGAAATGGATGGAGAACGGTTGTTTCTCAAGCCGATGAATTGTCCTCATCATCACATGATTTATAAAGCTGAGCAAAGGAGCTACCGTGATTTGCCGCTGCGTCTGGCAGAATACGGTACATGTTACCGCTATGAACAATCCGGAGAGCTGGCCGGATTACTGCGTGTACGCGGCATGACCATGAATGACGCGCATATTTACTGTACTCCGGAACAGGCAAAAGAGGAGTTCATTAATGTTATGAATCTGCACACTGAATATTACCAGCTGTTTGGCTTAAGCAATTTCTGGCTGCGCCTTTCTCTGGCAGAGGAAGATGAAGGGAAGTTTGTTGATGAACCGGAACTATGGCAAAAAGCGGAAACACTGGTGACGGAAGTCATGGAAGAAGTCGGCATTCCTTTTGAGGCTGTGCGTGGCGAAGCAGCGTTTTATGGACCGAAGATTGATTTTCAAGTCACAAATGTAGTCGGTCGTGAAGAAACAGCTTCTACTAATCAAATGGATTTAGTGATGGGCAAGCGTTTTGGGCTTAAATATATTGCCGGTGACAATCAGGAACATACTCCGATTATTATTCACCGCGCACCTTTGGGAACACATGAAAGGTTTGTCGCTTTCCTGATTGAGCACTACGGCGGGGCATTCCCCACATGGCTGGCTCCGGTGCAGGTACGTTTGATTCCGGTGGCTTCGGCGTTCAATGAATACGCACATGGACTGAATAAACAATTGTACAGCTATTTGATTCGTTCCGAGATCGACGATTCTCATGATTCATTCAGCAAAAAAATCAGGTCTGCCGCGGTAGAAAAAGTCCCCAACCTTTTGATTGTAGGCGAAAATGAGCAGGCAGGACAGACTGTAACCTGGCAGCGTTATGGAAGCAAAGAGCGTGAAACACTGTCATTTGTCTCTTTTTTGCCGTTGCTGCAGGATGAAATTCTCAAGCGCCGGGACTGGCGCGACAATGAACAAAAATAAATGAAAAAATTTTAAACTGAACATGTCATGGCTCAAGCACAGGCAAACGCAGTATCCGAAGAAGAAATCCCTGAGAATTTTGAAGAGAAGATCGCCAGAGATGTGATGGTGATTTTTCAGAAGCAGATGGACCTTGAAGCTGCTGCTGCTGAAGCTTCTGCTTACATTTGGCAAAACACAGGAACTCCGGAAAAAGTCTCCTCATTTGTTGATGCCACAGAGTTATTGCTCGAATCTCATGCCGTGGCAGATAAATTTGCCGCGTTGAGCTGGAATGGTCTGGCAAACCAAAGTGCCGGCAACGATGATTATGATTCCTTTCTGAGAATGATGATTGATTCCATTCTCGATGGCTATTATACGCTTCTGAAGCCAGATATTGAGTATAAAAGTCGAAAATATTCCACATATACTTCAATACTCGGCAATACCTTCATCCGCATGGTTGAACTTAACGTGTCTTATGCGGAAAACGCCTCTACTATTTTTTCTATTCTGGTTCGCCATGAAATGGACCTGGAAGCCAAGTCGAAAGCTGAAGAAGAAGAAACCGGCCACAGCAGTTTCCCTTCTGAGATGCACAAACTGTTTGATGAATTGATCGAGTATCTTACCAATCGTGCTGAATATAAAGCCACTCCTTTAACCGGAGATGAAGATAATCCTAATGAACATATAGAAATCTTAGCAGAACGGCTGCGGTCTGCACGCCGTTATGTGATGCAGGAAGTGATAAATGAACGCGCGCTTGAAAAAAGAAAACAGCTTGAATTGGAGCTTGAAAATCAACTTGCATCCGCTGAGGAAATTGTGATGGCAGCCCCGCATTTTACCGAAGGAATGGCTTTTTTCGCACAGGAAAAACGATTCAATTTAAAGTATCTTGCAGTGGAAAAAATCAGGGTGACCCTGCAATTGCTTGGTTCAATCACCGGCGCTGTTTATTTTTTGCTGGGTTTCATGGGGGTATGGGGAATTAGCTGGATAGATGGATTAGTAGTTTGCGCCGTAATGCTGATCTTTGTGCGCATTGCAGGCTCAAGAAAACAGCTTAGATTTTTTTATCCAACTGATATCAGTAAAGAACTTGAAGAATGTTCAACTGCGTTCATCAGCGTTATGCGCAACATGTCGCAGGAACAGCTGGAGCATTTTCTGGTTCGCCAGATAAAACTTGATGAAAACCAGAAATATCTATCAATGGTTCCTGAATTCGTTAAATACCTTTATGCAGTTATGCCTGACCGTAAAAGCATGATGATTTCTTTGGATGAACTTACTGAAGTGGTGGAGAATTCAGAAATAGAGGTAGCAAAACAAATGCGCGGACAATAATAATTGATAAAGACGGAAAATTCTAAGTAAAGACCAGTAATGTCATTCCCGCGAAAACGGGAATCCAGTATATCAAGCACTTACAAGTTGCTCTGTTAACCCTCCAACTGTCATGTCGATGATATGCTTTGCTGGAATAAAAACCATTTTTCGATACCGTCATAATTAAGTCTTCAGAATTAATCCGGAATTTTGATGCATTCCTAAACCACACTCCTGAAAATATTTAATGACTCAGCGGCTTCGCATTTCCTCTATTAACAAAGACCAGATAAACCAGCCGGTATCCCTGAACGGCTGGGTACGCACGCGCCGCGATTCAAAAGGCATTACCTTCATTCAGCTTTACGACGGCTCCAACCAAAACGGAATACAGGTTGTTGCCGATGAAGTTCTTAAGAACTATCAGGAAATTACCAAACTGAGCACAGGCGCTTCGCTGGTGATACATGGCAAGGTTGTTGAGTCTCCCGCTAAAGGACAGGATTTTGAAATACATGCCGCAGAAATCGAGGTGATTGGGGACTCTGCAGGCGATCAATATCCATTGCAGAAGAAGGGTCACACGCTGGAATTCCTGCGTGAGATTGCACATTTGCGTCCGCGTACAAACACCCTCGGTGCGGTCTTCCGAATCCGAAACACGCTTTCCTGGGCTATCCACAGTTTTTTTCAGCAGCGTAATTTTCTTTACGTTCAGACGCCGATCATCACTGCCAATGATGCTGAAGGCGCGGGTGAAATGTTCCGTGTTACAGCGCTTAATCTGGAAAACCTGCCGTGCGATTCACAGGGCAAAGTTAATTATGAAGAAGATTTTTTTGGTACGGATGTAAGCCTGACTGTTTCCGGGCAGTTGGGCGCGGAAGTATTCGCCTTGGCTTTTACTGATGTTTACACATTCGGGCCTACTTTCAGGGCGGAAAACTCAAACACCTCGCGGCACCTTGCGGAGTTCTGGATGATTGAGCCTGAGATGGCCTTCATGGATTTGCGGGGTATACTGTCCTTGACTGAAGATTTCCTCAAATATGTGATTGGCGAATGCCTGGAAAAGCATGAGCATGAACTGGCGTTTTTGCAGAAAATGTATGAACCGGATCTGCTGGAGACCTTGAAGCACATTCATCAAACAGAATTTGAAACGCTGACTTACACTGAAGCAATTGATATTTTGCAGAAATCTGGTGAATCGTTTGAGTTTCCGCTCAAGTGGGGTCTTGGTCTTCAATCGGAGCATGAACGCTTTCTTACGGAGAAACATGTTAAAAAGCCCATAAATCTGATCAACTATCCTAAAGAGATCAAGGCATTTTACATGAAGCAGAATGATGATGAAAAAACTGTTGCAGCCATGGATGTGCTTTTTCCCCGCCTTGGAGAAATTGTAGGAGGTTCTCAGCGCGAGGATTCACTGGAGATGCTTTCCGCAAGAATGAAGGAACACGGACTGCTCAATGATACATACGACTGGTATCTTGATTTGCGCCGCTTTGGTACTGTGCCACATTCCGGATTTGGCCTGGGCTTTGAGCGTCTTGTTCAGTTTGTCTCCGGAATGAAAAACATCCGTGACGTGATCCCTTTTCCGCGTGTTCCCGGAAACGCCAATTTTTGATGAAGATCCTCATCGGCAGCAACGTCCAATGGTGGAACGCGGAAGCCGCGTATGCTGCCAAAATCGCGCAACTGCTCAAACGTGAAGGACATACGGTTTTCGTCCTGACGCGTCCGGACTCACTCAATTCGCAGCAGTTAAGCAAGCTTGGCCTGTCACTGGTTGAACACATCAATCTCAACAGCAATAATCCTGTCCAGCTATATCTTTCATATCAGAAGCTGAAAAAATTTCTGCTTGAGCAACAGATTGATTTGATCAATCCACACCGCTCAGAAGGTTACCCCCTGTTTGTTTTAGCGGCACATGCCTTGCGTTCATTGCGTCCGGAAAAACCGATTCCGATTGTTCGCACTCGGGGTACCACAAGGCCCATGCGAAATCACTGGCTGAACCGGAAAATGCACATGGACTGGACTGATTTTCATATCACCGCGGGGAAAATTGTAGCGGAGCGTCTGCAGAGAGTAATTCCAAACATCAGTGAAAAAGTGAAAACAATTTATTATCCCATTGATTGTCCGGAATTGCCTTTTCAGACTGGAACAGATTTCCGTAAAAATTTTGAAATCCCTGTAAAAGCAAGGCTGCTGGCTGTTGTGGGGCGCATCCGTCCGGTAAAAGGACAGCGAATCCTGCTTCAGAGTTTGAGTCTGCTGCTCCCTGAATTTCCCGATTTGGTGGTGCTGCTGCCGTTTCGGGACACCTCAGAAAATGAACCGGAAATGATTTCGCTTCGTGAGGATATTGTCCGGATGAATCTTAAGGCACATATTCGGATGATTCCGGAAAGGGAGGATATACTGGAGCTGATGGAATTTGCTGACCTTGGGGTTGTAAGTTCTGTGGAATCAGAAGTAATCTGCAGGGTGGCAGTGGAATTTTTTTCTGTGGCGACTCCGGTTGTGGCTTTTCCTACAGGATGTCTTCCGGAAATAATCCGGCACGAACAAAATGGAATGCTGGCAAAAAATCATTCTCCGGAAGCGCTTGCTGTAGAAATAAAGCATTTGCTCTCAAATCCGGAACTCTTTGATCGGCTTTCTCATGGGGCCCGTAAAGACGCGGAAGATCGTTTCAATCCCCAAATAATGCTGGATCAAACACTGAAAGTTTTTGAACACGCCTTTGAAACTTCAAAGCTGAAGTCCGGAAATAATTCTTAATCCGGACACTTCAGACTTGAGAAATAGCATCATATTTCAGAGAATAATTGTTCCGGAGGGATGGGTGAGTGGTTGAAACCGACGGACTTGAAATCCGTTAAGGCTGCAAGGTCTTCGGGGGTTCGAATCCCTCTCCCTCCGCCACCTTACCTTGCACCGTCCTGTGCTGAAATTATAGAAATTTCCTGAAAATATTTTTTCTGACTGCTGGATTGAATAGTAAAATTTCACATCTTTTCTAAAACCTGAGATAAAGACATTCATCTCGATGCCCGATAATTCAGAAAACCCAATTCAAGCAGCTGAAGTCGTTTTACCATGTAAAGAACTGGAATCCACGCTTGAGTTTTTCACTAAGAAGCTTGGGTTTCAGATCAATGCTATTATTCCGGCAGATGCTCCTATGGTGGCAGTAATCAGCGGGCATGGATTACGTCTCCGGCTGGATCGCGAAGGTTCCGGTTCGCCTGGTAAATTGCGTCTGATTTGCCGGGATCCTGAAGAATTTGCGGAGGGATCCACCGAATTGACTGCTCCAAATGGTACATGTATCGAAATCGTGGAAGCAGACCCGCTACTGGTACTGCCTCCGGAACATCAGTCTTTCGTCCTGAACAGGTATAGCAGTGATGCTTCCTGGGAAGTTGGTCGTGCCGGAATGGAATACCGTGACCTGATTCCGAATCGACAGGGCGGGCGTTTCATTGCCTCACACATCCGCATTCCGGAAGGTGGTACTGTGCCGGATTATGTCCATTTTCATAAAATACGCTTTCAGATGATTTACTGTTATAAGGGATGGGTACGTGTGGTTTATGAAGACCAGGGACCTCCGTTCGTGATGCATGCCGGTGACTGTGTGCTGCAGCCACCGCAAATCAGGCACCGTGTGCTGGAAAGTTCAGCTGGTTTGGAGGTAATTGAAATCAGTTGTCCTGCAGAACACGAAACATGGGCCGATCCTGATTTTGACTTACCAACCAAGGAAGTACGGTCCAACCGTGAATTTGGAGGGCAGAACTTCGTTTTTCACCAGGCAGCTCAGGCTGAGTGGAGTCCGTGGCGAATGGAAGGGTTCGAATATCGTGATTCCGGAATCGGCACAGCAACAAAAGGTTTAGCCGGAGTTCGGGTTGTGCGCCCTTTGAACGGAGCCAAACCTCAAGTGTGCAGTCACAGCGGAGAATTTTACTTCTTGTTTACGCTGAAAGGTGGTATAACACTCACCTGCGAAGGACACGGATCCCAAAGGATGGAGGCCGGAGATTCCTGTGTAATCCCTGCTCAGCAGCTTCACGCCCTTAAGGACTGTTCAGATGACCTCGAATTACTTGAGACTGCATTTCCAGCAGAAATTGAAACACAGCTTCATTCAATACAAGGTTTCTTATAAGTTAACCAATGCCTGGTTATTCCAGCGTCCCCAACTGCTCCAAAGCTTTGGTCTGCATGTCTGTAGATTCATTATTTCTTAACACATTAAATACTTGTGCATGGGTGTAGCGCTTGGGATTGTAGTCAGAAAGATGGTAATTGCAGGACCTCACTGACCAGGATACTTCTCTACTTCATCCTCAACCACAACCAATTCGACACTGGCCTGCCGGAACATGTCGCGGGTTTCTTGTGCTGCATGGTATTTTTTTTTGGCAATCACCGTAGTGATGCCTACGCTGATGATCAGCATTGCACAGACACGGCAGGGTTCCATCTTGCAGTACAAGGTGGCTCCTTTGAGCGAAACACCATGTTTGGCAGCCTGACAGATCGCATTCTGCTCCGCATGAATAGTCCTCACACAATGCATCCGGGATGTGCCATCCTCCTCCACGACCTCTTTCATCAAATGCCCAACTTCGTCACAATGGGGGAATCCCGGAGGAGAGCCGACATACCCCGTGCAGACAATCTGCTTGTCCCGGACCACGATACATCCGCTGCGGCCCCTGTCGCAGGTTGCGCGATTGCCTACTTCATCCATCAATCCTAAAAAATATTCGTCCCAGCTGGGCCTGTGATATGTGTCTTCTCCCATGATGATTTTTTCTCTTCCCTTTTCTATAACATTTTGTTTAATGCTATGAAATAATTACCTTTTATTGAATATTAAAAAACACCAAAATAACAAACGGAACAGGTTTGTGCTTATAGATATTTAATTGATTATTGATCCGGCAGTCCCAGGGATTGCAGCACCTTGACGTAGTCGTTCACGAACACCTTTGACCGAACTGTTGAGAAATCCCTGAATTCTATGGACGCTTTGGTCATCCTGTTCTGCATCGTCTTCTGCTTGTCAAAGTACTCCTGTGCCAGTTCCTCATCTCCCTCCTTGTGATGGATGTAGGCGAGCAGCGCAAAAAATGCCGCATTCCCCCTGGAGTAGGAATGCTCCTTCGCTGACTGCTCCAAGGCATATATTTTCGCGGCTTCAATATCGCCATTTTGCAGCAGAGCGTAGGTGTAATACACTTTGATCCATGATGAGAAGTGAGGCGAAATTTCAAAAGCCTTCTCGTACATTTCAATGGAACCCTGATAGTCGCCGCACTGGCGCTGGGTCTCCGCCGTAGAGACAATCTCGATGATTTCCCTTGACAGCTTGGCCATTTTCTCCAGCCTGCCACAAGCGGCCTCAAAGTCCCCAAAAATTGCCTCCATCGTGGATGCCAGTTGAATGGACAGCACATGATACGGATGTTTTTCCAAAGTCTGCGTTGCCAATTTGTGGGCCTTTTGGAAATCCTCCTGAGCATTCTGGGAAAGGCCCATCAGAACTTTTTGGTACAGCAGCCATCCCGTCGTGCTAACTGCAAACGGGTTCTCCGGTTCCAGCTTCAAGTTAGCATCACACCGCTTTTTCGCCTCATGGTACCCTGCTTGGGTCCAAGTGTGAAACGCGGCAACACACAACACTTCATTTTTCAAAGCTTCCGTGGTCTTCCATCTCTGTCCTGCCTTCGCACTTCCGGCAATGACTTCCTGCCCCAGATGGCCGAGCACGGAGTCGCCCACCTTGTCCTGCACCTCGAAGATGTCCTCCTCCTTGAAGTCATAGACCTCCGACCAGACGACGCTGTTCCGGGTGAGGTCGGTCAGCTCCACGTTGACGCGCACCCGCTTTCCGGCGGCCTGCGTCGTGCCGTTCAGCACATATTTTACTCCATACTGTTTGACAATTTCCTCGTTCGGAACCTTGTTATTCAGGATGTGCTCCCCCGTGTTCTTCGCAAGCACCAACAACCGGTCGAACTGAGAGAGCATCGTGATCAGGTGGCTAGTCATGCCCATCCCGATGTAGTCCTGCTCCGCGCTCCCGGACTGGTTGGCGAACGGCATCACCAGTACCGTGGGGCGGTCCGCGATGGAGGCCGATTTCTGGGCGCTGTCCACCAGCACGTTCTGGTAGTAGGCAAAGCCCCCGATGCCCAGGACAAGTATTCCAATAATTGCTGCGACCAGAGGAATTTTTGATTTCGATTTAGTTTTTACTGTTCGTTTGTGAGAATCATCTATAACAACATCAAAAGCATGAAATTTATTGTCCTTTACAGTTTGCTCACCCAAATCATTAAACAAGAAATCCATCTTTTTATTAATAAACTCATGAACACTCCTTGAAAGGCATACTCCATTAGGTTGTGCAAGTGCCTCTAAACGTGCGGCAATGTTGACTCCATCACCATAGAGATTATCTCCTTCAACAACGACGTCTCCCATATTAATGCCAATACGGAATTCCATCTTCAGATCGGTTGTCTCTGACTCGTTTCTTTCCTTCATGAGTCTCTGGAATTCTGTTGCACAGATAACTGCTGATACAGCACTTGAAAATTCGGCTAGTACAGAATCTCCTGCGGTATTAAAAATTCTGCCGTCGTGTTCTAAAAAAAGATCCTCAAGGATTTTTTTGCAGGCCCTGAAATTCTTAATGGTCTGCTCCTCATTGACCTCAACAGATTTGCTGTAACCAACTACGTCTGTTGCAAAGATTACCGCAATCTTTCGTTCTATCTCTTTATTAGCCATATCGTTAAACTTATCAATATTCAGGAAACAAATTACTGATCTGGAAGACCATATTTTTGAAGTACTGTAACGTAATCATTCATAAATTCTTTTGATCGTGCATTAACGAAATCAAAATTTTCTATCCACCATTTAGTAATGCTGTTTTTCATGGTTTTTTGCTTTTCAAAATGATCTTTTGCTAATTTTGCATCCCCCTCTTTGTGGTATATGTATGCTAAAACTGTATGAAAAGTTTCACTGGCACCGGCCCAAAGATAATCTTTATTAGATTGCTCTAAGGCATAATTTTTTGCTTTTTCATAATCTCCACTTTTCTCCTCGAATGTTTTCTGCATTATAGCAAAGAGATAATATACTTTTACCCATGCAGAGTAATGAGGAGCAATTCTATGAACTTTCTCATAAGTTTCAATTGACCCGTCGTAATCACCGCACGAGCGCTGAGTATCTGCTACCATTGCGATGTCGACAACTTCTTCACTTAATATTCTCATTTTATCTATTCTTCCGCAGGCAGCATCAAAATCTCCAAGTGTTTGTTCAACCATGGATGCAATGGACATCGCATTTACATGCTCAGGATCTTTTTCTAAAACACCTAATGCTAACTTGTGAGCTTTTTTTAAATCCTCCTGAGGGTTCTTAGATATTCCCAACCACGTTTTTTGAACAAGTTGCCACGATCTACCTGTATCAAGATAGAAGTTATCTGGTTCAAGTTTTTTATTAATTTCCCAAAACTCTTCAGCCTTATAGTGGCCTTCAGGAGTCATTAGTTGGAATGCTGTGCCTTGTAATAATAAATTTTTATAAACTTCTGGTGTGTAGAGTCTTTTTAAAGCAGTAGATTCAACACCTCCTCTAGTAATTTCTATCTGTAAATGACTAAGAACAGAACTTCCTACTTGGTCCTGGATATTAAAAATATCATCCTCTGAAAAATCATAAATTTCAGACCAGATTATGTCATTCTTAGCAAGATCTTTGAGTTCTACATTTATGCGAGTTTTGTTTCCGGAGACTTGTATCCCTCCTCCTAAAACAAACTTAACACCATATGTTTTTACAATTTCCTCATCGGGGATCTGATTTTTCTGCAGGTATTCACCAGTACTTTTCCCGAGCACCAATAATTCTTTATGCTGAGACAAAGTTGTAATCAGATGACTGGTCATGCCATTCCCAATATAATCATTTTCTTTCTTTCCGGACTGATTGGCAAAAGGCATTACTAGAATCGCTGGACGATCTGAAGAAGTCTCAACAGTTTTTCTGTTTTTTTGATCAGTATCCTTAATTGAGAAATTATAATAAGCAAAGCCTCCAATGCCCAGGACAAGAATTCCAACAATTGCCGCGATAAGGGGCACTTGTGGTTTCGATTTAGTTTTTACTTTTCGTTCGTGAGAAGCATCTATAACAACATCAACCGCATGAAGTAATGTGTCCTTGACTTTCTGTTCTCCCAGATCATTAAACTGGAAATCCGTCTTCTTATTAACTATTTCGTGCACATTTTTTGACAAGCATATTCCTCCCGGCTGTGCGAGTGCTTCCAGTCGTGCAGCGACATTTACACCATCTCCATATAAATTATCTCCCTCGATAACCACATCCCCCATGTTGACACCTACCCTGAACTGCATCTGCTCCTCTTCACCAACGGAATTGTTGCGTTCCTTAATTGTTTTTTGAAACTCTGAGGCACAGATCACCGCTTCTACCGCGCTTTGAAACTCCGCAAGCACAGAATCTCCCGCAGTGTTGAAAATTCTTCCGTGATGCTCCTTAACCAGTCCTTCAATGATACCTCGGCAAACTTTCAGATTCTTGAGAGTCTGCTCCTCGTTTTCTTCCATCTTGGTACTGTAACCCACAACAT
>LULX01000008.1_pt1 | contig 88931 bp, 80 predicted proteins | sample 729511 | NCBI WGS metagenome assembly LULX01 (sample SAMN03860278, study PRJNA289734) | marine metagenome | biome: seawater column; feature: ocean; material: water; isolation source: Red Sea water column Station 91 - depth 500m | place: Saudi Arabia: Red Sea | collected 2011-10-15 | depth 500 m
CTTCTGGATGGGCGATGCCTTCGCCTCCGGTGGCAGCAATGGTTACGATCACAAGAAAATGGGCATTACCGCCCGGGGCGCGTGGGTATCGGTAGAGCGCCACTTCCGGGAGATGGGCATCAACCCGGCGCTGGATGAATTTACCGCCATCGGCATTGGTGATATGGGTGGCGACGTGTTCGGCAATGGCATGCTGTGCTCGGAGAAGACCAAGCTGGTTGCGGCCTTCAACCACGTGCACATATTCATTGACCCCTCGCCGGATCCGGAGAAAAGTTTCAAGGAGCGCAAGCGCCTGTTCGAGCTTCCCCGCTCCGCCTGGACCGATTATGACAGCAAGCTGATTTCCAAGGGAGGCGGGGTTTTCAGCCGGAATTCGAAATCGATCCCCGTCAGTCCGGAAATGAAGAAACTGCTGGGGATCAAATCGGATCGGGTGCCACCAAACATGCTGATCTCGCACATCCTCAAGGCCCAGGTCGACCTGCTCTGGGTGGGTGGTATCGGCACCTATGTGAAATGCCCTGCGGGGCGGGCGTCTGAACACCGACTTCATCGATAATTCCGGTGGTGTGGATTGTTCTGACCATGAGGTCAACATGAAGATCCTGCTCAATCGGGCCGTGGCCATGGGCGATCTCACCAACAAGCAGCGCAACGTCATGCTTGAGGAGATGACCGACGACGTCGCAGAGCTGGTGCTGAAGAACAACTATCGCCAGACCCAGGCGATCAGTATTGCCAGTGAGGATGCTGCGACCCGGCTGGAGGAATACCGCCGGCTGATGAACACCTTCGAGGGCGAGGGCAAACTGAACCGCACCCTGGAATTCCTGCCGGATGATGAGACCCTGTCCGAGCGCAAGCTCGACAAGAAGGGGCTGACCCGGCCGGAACTGTCGGTTCTGATTTCCTACGTGAAAGGCGATCTGAAGCAGACCCTGATCGACAGCACTCTGCCTGACGATCCGCTGCTGGCTGGCGAGATGTACAAGGTGTTCCCGAGGGATCTGACCCAGAAATTCTCGAAGGAGCTGGGAGAGCATCAACTGCGCCGTGAAATCATCGCGACCCAGATTGCCAACGACATGGTCAACCACATGGGGATTACCTTTGTGGAGCGTCTGAATCAGTCTACCGGCGCCGATGCGGCTTCCATTGCCCTGGCCTGGATCATCGCCCGGGATGTGTTCCGTATTGATAACTGGTGGGACAGGATTGAGGCTCTGGATTTTCATGTGCCAGCCCAGCTGCAGATGGAGCTGATGCAGGACCTGATGCGGCTGATGCGTCGCTCGGTGCGGTGGCTGCTGCGTAACCGTCGAGCGGAGCTCAGCATCCAGCACCATATGGAGCGTTTTGCCGACAGCGTCTGGGCGATTACTGCCGGGCTGCCTGAATACCTGGGTGATCAGGCCAGGACCAATTGGGAGAAGCGGCATCAGGCTCTCGTCGATGCCGGTTTGCCCTCGGAGCTTGCATCTGTGGTCTCCGGCACCGGGCACCTGTATTCGTCCCTGGGCATTATTGAAGCCCACGAAGCCTCTGGCATGCCGCTGAAAACCGTTGCCAACCTCTACTATGAGCTGGGGGATCGTCTGGACCTGAACTGGTTTGCCAGCGCCATTGCTGCGCTCAAACCGGCTTCCCACTGGCAGGCACTGGCCAGGGAGAGTTTCCGTGAAGACCTCGACTGGCAGCAGCGGGCGCTGACCACCGGTGTTCTGAAGCTCGCGGAAAAGCCGGAGGACGTCCCTGCCTCTGTTGAGAACTGGCTCTCGCGTCATCAGCAGATGATTGAGCGCTGGAAATCCATGCTGTCAGAACTCAAGGGTGTGCGAGAACCGGAATACGCCATGTTCTCGGTGGCATTGCGAGAATTGCTGGATCTGGCCCAGAGCACAATGCATCAGCCGCACGCTGAGGCAGAGGTTGAGACCAACTGAGTATTGCGTTGAAACCCGCATTCCCGTCCAATCGCTGATCGGGAACCATCAAATGGAGTGGGATAATGGGTCAGCTTGACCATCTTCTTAAAAAAAACCGGGCCTGGGCGGATGGCATCAAGGCCCAGGATCCCCAGTTTTTTCACCGCCTGTCGAACCAGCAGGCACCGGAATACCTGTGGATAGGCTGTGCGGACAGTCGCGTGCCGGCCAACCAGATCGTCGATCTTCTGCCGGGGGAGCTGTTTGTACACCGAAATGTGGCCAACGTGGTTGTCCATACGGATTTTAACTGTCTGTCGGTGCTGCAATTCGCTATCGAAGTGTTGAAGGTGAAGCACATCCTGGTGGTTGGGCACTACGGTTGTGGCGGTGTAAGAGCGGCCTTGCTCAATGAAGGGTTCGGGCTGATCAGCAACTGGCTTCGTCATGTTCAGGATGTCCGTGACCGTCATCAGCAGGTGCTGGATAATCTGCCTAACGTGCAGGACCGGGTGGATCGGCTTTGCGAGCTCAACGTCGTTGAGCAGGTAGGGCATGTGTGCCAGAACAACATTGTTCAGGAAGCCTGGAGGCGGGGCCAGCCACTAACGGTCCATGGTTTTGTTTATGACGTTGCCGACGGGATTCTCCGGGATATGGGGCTATCGGTCGCCAGCGAGGAGGATCGTGAACGGGTCCGGCAGAACAGTATCGACGAATTGGTGCAAAGGCCGGTAAGGTCGGGGCGTCAGAAAGTCGTCCAATAAAGAATGTAAAATTGCGTCAAAAATTCGTGATGAGCGTCACTTCCTGACCCTCGGCGTCATCACAGTTGGTCACCTCCCGCTTTGCTAAAGTGGATCCTGCAGTAAGCGAGGAGGTAGGCCATGAAAGAACTGATGCAAAAAGCCCTGACAGTACTGAGCCAGCGTAAAGACATCTCAGCCGGCGCGGAGCAACAGGGTCGGGGGCGGAAACCTTCTGATTCCAGCCAGTCCGAAGACTGGGGTATGTCCCCTGAAGATGCCTTGCGGGTTGGCACCGTTGCCCGTTACAAGTGACCGAGTTTGCCGTGGTGGTTACCCTCTGAAAGCCCTCCAGCCTCTGCCTTGCAGGGGAGACGCGAGGGCTCATTCCGGTTAGAGTATCCCGCTTGCGAACCAACCACGCGGGACCAGCTAATCAATGTCATTGCCCAATTCCCATGAAGCCTTATTGCGAAACCGCCAACTGTTGCAGGGGCGGGTCGCCCTGTTGGGCGTAGCCGCCACCGGGCTGCTGGCCGACCTGCCTGCCGGTGGCATGGCCATGAGCGAGCATGCCGGTGTCTGTGCCTCGCTCGCCGGGCAAGCGGGCTGGCAGATCTGTTTCGGCTACGATGATCCGGCACTGGCAGCCGGCGCTTTCGACACCCTGGTTGTATTTCTGCCCAAGGCCCGGGCCGAACTTGATCTACGTCTTGCCCTGGCGCGCTGGCTGGCGACGGCGGGCGCGCGGCTGGTGCTTGTAGGTGAAAAAAAAGAGGGGATTGCCGGCGCCGTCAAACAGCTCAAGGCTGTGGCCCCTGGGGCTACCAAGGTCGATAGCGCAAGACACTGCCAGGTCTGGTGTGCTGATCAGATCGAACCACTGCCTGAATTCTCGCTTGAGCAATGGATGAGCTGGACCGGCATTGACTGCAAAGCGGTGCATCTGGAAGTCGCGGGACTGCCGGGCATTTTCAGCCTCGGCGAGCTGGACGAGGGTACTCGCATGCTGCTGGAGACGCTGGACGAAAATCCATTGCGGTCTGGCCCTGTGCTGGATTTTGCCTGTGGCGCCGGAGTCCTTGGCGCCTGGTTGCACCGCTGGCACGAGCAGCAGAGCCAACCTCGGGTCACAGTCGACGGAATCGACGTTCAGTCCCAGGCCGTCGTCTGTGCCCGGGCTACCTATGAGCGCAATGGCGTTTCCGGACGCATCCTGGCCTCGGATGGTCTCTCCGCAGTTGAGGGCACCTGGCCCGTTATTCTGAGTAATCCCCCCTTTCATACCGGTGTCAGAACGGACATGTCGATGACTGAGCGCTTTCTCCGGGAAGTTGGGCGACATCTGGCGCCGGGTGGTGAGGTGCGTCTGGTCGCGAACAGCTTTCTGCCCTATGAGCCATTGATGAAGCGCTGCATCGGCCCGGTTGAGCGCCTGAGAGAAGACCGCAGGTTTTCGGTTTATCGCGCTTTTCGGCGTTCCTGAACGAAAAAAGCCCCTGGGGTGAGGGGCAAAAGGTTTGCGTCCAGAACAACGGAGCCAACCGGAAAAGGGATGTTCAGCGTGAACACCTCCAACGTTAGGATTAATTTCTAGAATAAACAGCCTAGAATGGCGCTTTTGTGACAAAAAGCCTCCAGGATGCCTGAAATGACAACTGCAGAACTCGTTTTTTCCGAAGGCAGGCTGATTCTGGGCCGCCCGGGGACCGATGATCCGACGCTGAGAGCTTGGGATGCTGCTGACGAGCTTTTGCTGGAACAGGCTCTTGACGTTGCGGCGGGTATAGAAGAGCCCCGGGTCCTGGTGGTGGACGATCAGTTCGGGGCCCTTGCGTTGGGGCTTTCGCGACTGTCGCCCATCGTTGTTGCCGATAGTGCTGTGCTGCCCGCCGCACTTGCAAGCAACGCTGCATTGAATTCCGCGTTTTCTTCAGCAAAGCAGGTTTATAGCTGGATCGATCCGCCTGCGGGCCCATTCGATCTGGTGGTGTTGCGGATACCGCGCCAGGCTGACTATCTGGCCTGGTTGCTGCGCTGGCTCAATGGCGTGATAACTGATTCCAGTGTCTTGCTGGCAGGCGGGATGATCAAGCATCTGCCGGCCAAAAGTGTCGAGGTATTTGGCGAAGCGGTGCAGACGGAACAGGTGCTTCCCGCACGAAAAAAGGCTCGGGTCATTCGGTGTCGGAAAGGTACTGAGAGTCTGGCGGGCTGGCCGGGATGCTGGAAGGGGTATGCACTATCCGGCAGGAACGGTGAGCTGGCAGTCCAGGCATTGCCCGCGGTGTTCGCCAGGGAAAAGCTGGATATCGGTAGCCGCTTGCTCCTTCCGCACGTGGCGAGAGAGGTATCCTCCTTGCAGGCTGGGAGCTCTGTGATGGATCTGGCCTGTGGCAACGGCGTGCTGGGCTTGACGGCGCTCGCGGAGAGAGGGGATGTGCAGTTGGGTTTCAGTGACGTTTCAAGCCACGCTGTGCTCAGTGCCCGACATAATGTCGAAAAGGCTTTCCCGGAGGCCAGCGCGTTCTTTTCGCACTGCGATGGCATTGATGACGGTGCGGGCGCTTTCGAGCTGATCCTTCTGAATCCACCGTTCCACGAGGGCGGCGTGGTCGGTGATCATATTGCCCTGCGGTTGTTTGAGCAGGCCTCGAAGCACCTGAAGCCAGGAGGGCACTTGCTCATGGTTGGTAATCGCCACCTGGGTTATCACCGAAGCCTGCGGCGGTATTTTTCGCGGGTAGAACAGCTGGATGCCAGCCCCAAATTCGTGGTGTTCCGGGCCGGCAACCGCTGAAACACCACGTGAATCAGAGCGTCGGGGCCGGGCGGTCGTATCCCAGTCGGGCCAGGGTGTCCACGATGGTCTGGGTCTGGCTGTCTATTTCGATGTTAACCCGTTGACCCTCTTCACAGGTGCCGAAGGTTGTGGCCCTCAGAGTTTCCGGAATCAGGTGGATGTTGAACCGGTTGCCCCGCACTTCACCGATGGTCAGGCTGGCGCCGTTGATGGCAATGTAGCCTTTGGGAAAGATGTAGCGTGTCCACTCTTCGGGAACTTCAAACCACAGGGTGACGTTGTTTTCCGGTCTCAGGATTTCGACAATCCGGGCGGTTGTATGAATATGTCCGGACAGCAGGTGACCGCCAATCTCATCGCCGATACGGGCGGCCCGTTCGAAATTCACCTGGTCTCCGGTTTTCAGATTCCCCAGGGTAGTCAGTCTCAGGGTTTCCTGCATGGCATCGAAGTAAAGCACGCTGTCTTCCTGGCGTGTCACGGTCAGGCAGGTGCCGTTGATTGCGACCGATGCGCCAATCGACACGCCGCTCGCCTTGTCTGCGGGCAGCCGGATAGCAAACGTGCTCAGTCCGGGCTCGGCCTTGACGTCGTCGATGGTTGCAATGCCCTGGACAATGCCTGTGAACATAATCCTGACCTCGTAAAGTGTGGTGTTCGGATGCCTTTCTGGCAGGTGCGCCAAGGATAGCGACCGGACTGGCGAATGCCAAGATCGGGGCAGGGAATTCAAGTATCCGATGTGACGGTCGATACCTGTTTAAACCCTTTAATCCGGACAATCTGCCATGGCTGATAATCAGAGTAAGGCTGCCACCCAGGCGAATGAGCCGGTGCAGGCGCCGGTGTTGAGGCCGGGGCGGGCGGCCGATCCTGTGCCGGCCCCCAGAACGGCGGATGCCCAGCCTTCGGCTCCAGTATCCGACAGTCAGGCTGACAAAGGTGCACCGTCCGAGCAGGGCCCGGACACCGGTTCAGAGCCCGATAACGCTTCAGCTGGTCAGGAATCCCGGGAGGCAGGTAGCAGCGGGGCCGAGAGAGTGATGGCAGAATCCCGGCAGCGCAAGCTCCGGCTGATGCTGCGGCAATGTGATCGGGTTCTGCTGATGGATTTTGATCTGCTGGCCATGAACGGTTGGCCGGATAACTTTACGTTGGCTGAAGCCCGTCGTGGGCGGGATCTGTGGTTGTTCAGCGCCTTGATTGCCGCAGCCATCTTTCTGAGCGGGCTGACCGGGTTTGTCCCTGCCTGGATTGCAGGCGGCGGCTTCGGCGCCTTCGTGATCATTCTGTTGCTGGGAATACCGGCGGTACGCAGAATCTATACCACCAAACCTTCCTATCTTGACCTGATCATGACCCGCCAGAGGATGATCCGTGAAGCGCGGCAGCACGTTGCCCACCTTGAAGGCTCGGACGGCCTGATCTGGCAATGCGCCCGGATGGCAGGTTTTAATCCTGCGCTGAAGAATACCCGGTTCAGTCATCTCCTGAAGTTGTCCGAGAGCCGGGTTCTGTCCCGGCAGTTGACGCGCAGGGAGCATGTGCGTCTGTACCTGATCTACCTGCTGGAAGCAGAGAAGGCGTACAGCCGCGTCCAGAAGGCCTTTTTCGAGGGTAACCAGGAAGCAATTGACCGGGGTTGGGAGGAAGTGGCGGCAGAGCCTGAGCCCAGAACTTGACACGGATGCGCTTCAAACGTATGTTTCAAACAGACGTTTGCTAGAGGCATTGATAACAAAATGGCGCAGTCTGATACCGTTGACCGGATTCTCGATGCAGCCGAAGAGCTGTTCGCCGACCGGGGGTTTTCGGAAACCTCGCTCCGAATGATTACCAGTAAGGCTAAAGTAAATCTGGCCGCTGTCAATTACCACTTTGGTTCAAAGAACGCCCTGATTCACGCCGTTTTCGCACGCTTTCTGACGCCGTTTTCTGCAACCCTGGAGAACGCCTTTGATGAGCTTGAGGAACGCTGTGACGGCAAACCGCCAACGCTGAATCAGACGCTCTGGGCGCTTACCGAAAGTGCGGTGCGCATGCCTCAACGCAACGAAAAGGGCATCTCGATCTTCATGCGCTTGCTTGGGCTTGCCTACACCCAGTCCCAGGGGCATTTGCGCAAGTTCCTGGAACAGGAATACAGCGAGCCCTTCAGCCGTTTCATGCGATTGCTCAAGGAAGCGACTCCCCAGCTGTCGTCGGTGGATAGATACTGGCGCATCCAGTTCATGTTGGGAGCAACAGCCTTCACCATGTCCAGCAGCGATGCATTGAGAGACATCCTTCAGAACAAGTTGGGTGTGGAAACCACAGTTCAGGAAATTGCCGCGCGATTGGTCCCCTTCCTGGCCGCCGGCATGCAGGCGGAAGATGCCATGCTGGTTCCACCGGTTGGCAGCAAGGTCTCGGTTGCCTGAGTTCCACTCTCTCGGTTAGGCTTCCTCCTTTACCCCAAGGGAGCCTGGCCGGTTTTGACGCATCCTGCATCAGTCCGCATTGATATAGATCTGAGCCTCCAGCGCCTGCGGCTTGAAACCGCAGGCGGAGAGCTTGTTGCTTCCTATCCGGTTTCCACCGCGTTGAACGGGCCGGGAGAGAGCGATGGCAGTGGCTGTACGCCCCGGGGAGAGCACTATGTCCGGGCCTGTATCGGGGCACGACTTCCCGTTGGAACCGTATTCCGGGCACGGCGCCCCACCGGAGAAATCTACAGCTCCGAACTTGCCCGTCAGCACCCTGACCGCGACTGGATCCTGAGCCGGATTCTCTGGTTGTGCGGCCGCCAGTGGGGCGAAAACCGGGGGCCGGGTGTCGATACTTTCCGTCGCTTCATATACATTCACGGCACGCCGGACAGTGAGCCGATGGGAGTGCCGCTGTCCCACGGCTGTGTGCGGATGCGCAATGAAGACATTATTGATCTGTTTGATCGCGTCGCGCCGGGAACGGCCGTTTCCATTCGATAAACCTTTCGAGACCAGAGGGATCCGATGATCGGAGATGTTATGGCCATGGTGAATGGCTGGATCGAGAATTTCGGGCTGCTGTCTGAAGCCTGGCGCGTCGGAATTGTCGTGTTTGCGCTGGTTTTCGGGACAGCCACGGTGGCGTATATCGCCAGCCATATCATCGCTGCCCTGGAGCGTAAATTCAGTCAGACCAAGAACCTGTTTGACGACGCGTTATTGCACGCGGCCCGCAAACCGGTTGTAGCGTTTGTCTGGCTGCAAGGAGTCTACTGGGCTGCGGAAGTGGCTCATAAATACTCGGAAGCAGAGATATTCAAGGCGAACGAGTCCGTCCTTCAGATCGGTTTCATCTTTGTTCTGGTGTGGGCCGTTCTGAGACTGATCAAGGAAGCTGAGGGGATACTGGTATCGCCTCTGAAAATGAAGCAGCCCATGGACTACACAACCGTCAACGCGGTGAGCAAACTGTCCCGGGCGGTGGTTATCATTACTGCAGTGCTCATTGCGATGCAGTCCATGGGCTACAGCATTTCCGGTGTCCTGGCGTTCGGCGGCGTGGGCGGTATTGCCGTTGGCTTTGCTGCCAAGGACCTGCTGGCCAACTTTTTCGGCGGCTTTATTATCCATCTGGACCGGCCATTCAAGGTAGGAGACTGGGTACGTTCACCGGATCGCAATATCGAGGGTACGGTGGAACATATCGGCTGGCGTCTCACCACCATCCGAACCTTCGATAAACGGCCGCTTTATGTGCCGAATGCCGCGTTCACCACCATCGCGGTGGAGAATCCATCGCGCATGACCAATCGCCGGATCTACGAAACCATCGGCATTCGGTATGCCGATGTCGGGCAGATGGCGTCCATCGTTGATGACATCAAGGCCATGCTACAAGAGCATGAAGAGATTGACAGCGATGAGACCCTGATCGTGAACTTCCTCGCGTTCAATGCCTCCTCGCTGGATATCATGGTGTACACCTTTACCAAGACAACCCAGTGGGTCCGGTTCCACGAGGTGAAGCAGGATGTGCTGCTGAAAATCAGTGACATCATTGAGGGTTACGGTGCCGAGGTGGCTTTCCCGACCCGCACATTGCATCTTCCGGAGGGCGTGAGGCTGTCCGGATCACAGTCCGAGGGTTCCTCAGACAAGGGCGCGGCGGATTCATCCGGCAAGAGCTCCGGCAAGTCGCAGAATCGCCAGACAACCGGAGATGTGGAAGATTCAGGAGAGGCAGAATGACGTCACCGGAGAAAATGCACCCTGTTGGCATTATTGGCGGCACCGGCCTGACCACCCTTTCGGGCCTGGAAATCACCGGTGAAAAGCAGGTTGGCACGCCATGGGGCAGTCCATCGGCGCCGCTGGTGGAAGGGCGGCTTGGCGATCAGCCCGCTATCTTCCTGTCGCGACATGGTAATCCGCACCGTATTCCACCCCATCAGGTGAACTATCGGGCGAATCTGAAGGCCCTTTACGATGCCGGTGTCCGGACGGTAGTGGGTGTCAACGCCGTCGGTGGTATCCACCCGGATATGGGGCCTGCCCACGTCGTTATTCCCGATCAGATTATTGATTACACCTGGGGGCGTGCCAGCACCTTTTTCGAGGGTGACCTGGAGTCGGTGACCCATATAGATTTCACCTGGCCCTATGACGAGAGTGCCCGTCAGATCCTGATTGATGCCGCAGGCGCAGAGGGCGTGCCGTTTTCCGGTTTCGGGGTGTATGGCGCAACCCAGGGGCCAAGGTTGGAAACTTCAGCCGAGATCATCCGGATGGAACGGGACGGATGCGACCTGGTGGGCATGACCGGCATGCCGGAGGCCGCGCTGGCAGCGGAACTGGGGATGCGATATGTCTGTCTGGGGCTGGTGGTCAATTGGGCGGCTGGCAAATCCGATCACATCATCACGATGGAAGAGATCGAGGCGGCCATCGAGCAGGGAATGTCCGGTGTTAAACGGATTCTCGCAGTGTCGATGGCCGGCCTTGGAGTGCTTACTCCGTTGCCTCAATCTTCTTGAAGAACACCAGTACGCCGATCGTGGGGGAGTCCAGGAAGTGGATTTCCTCACTGCGCATACGCCGGGTTTCCCGGATCCAGGTCAATAACTCCAGCGGGGCAGGCTCAGCCATTACAGCAAGTGGCTGAGCGGCAGATTCGTCGAGTGTCGTTGAAGAGGGAGCGGTGTCTTCAGCGCCGGTCGCCCCTGCAGGCGGGGGCGTCTCCTGTGACAACTCGGTCGTCTCGTCTTCAGGCAGGGCTTGAGCATCTTCCGCCAGCTGCCAGTGGTTGAGGTGAACATTTACGTGCAGGTAGCGTTGCCGGTCGATGGTAATGTGGCCTTCAACCTCCCTGGTACGGGCGTTGTCAATCCAATCACCAATTTCCACCTGCAGGGGCGTGCCCTCGTAATCCGGCGGGAACGCCTCATACCAACCGGCAGCCAGGAGCACACGGTACCGTCCACTGCGCTCAAGTCGCGCCGCCGCGCTGGCAAGGTGAAGGTCTTCCCGGGGCGCCAGTTCCAGGGTGGTTTCCGTGGTGCCATCCTCCAGCGCAGACCAGAGAACCTCCTCCGTTTCTATCGGCTCCTCTACCGTGCGGCCAGACATGCGCTCATTCACGGCCTCGGGTTCTATAATCCGCTCAAGAATCACGAACTCGGCCCGGTAGTAATCGTCGGGAATGGGGGTGCCGGGCTCCAGGGGCAGTGTTGCCCGGTCTGGCTGTTGGGCAGCCCCTGTGGCCGCGAAGCTCAGCAGGAGGGCGGCCAGAAAGGCCCGGGTCGGGTATCGGCACCAGCGAATTCCGTCAGTCTGCAAGGGTCGTACTCCACATGTTGGTCGGCCGTTCATGAGCCGGATGCGTGACTTTTCGCAGGCTCCAGCTCGCCAAGCATCCGGGAAATGCCGTCGAGTTTACCACCGGTTGTGGCATCCTTCAGCCGAAAACGGAAGCTGTTGGCACCTTCGAGCCGGTATTGGTCCGGTGCAGATTGCACTTTTTTAACCAGAACCAGAGGGTCCACCGGCGTCGAGCTGCCAAACTCGAGGCGCGCCCATTCCTTGCCAGCGTCAACTTTCACGATACCCAGGCCTTCTGCCCGGAGTCGAAGCTCGGTCTGGCGGATTAGATTCTTGGCCGGATCCGGTAACAATCCGAACCGGTCAATCATTTCAACCTGAAGTTCTTTTAATGCATCCGGGCTGTCGACGCTGGCGATTCGCTTGTAGAGCATCAGGCGGTTATGAACATCCGGCAGGTAATCTTCTGGAATCAATGCCGGAATTCTCAGGTTCATCTCGGTGCCGTGGCTCAGGGGCAGGTCGGCGTTGGGTGTCCGGCCCTCCCGGATAGCCTTGACGGCCTCGTCCAGCAGCTGCATGTAGAGGGTAAAGCCGATGCTTTCGATCTGCCCGCTCTGTTCCTCGCCCAGCAGCTCACCGGCGCCGCGGATTTCCAGGTCATGGGTGGCCAGCATAAAGCCAGCGCCGAGGTCCTGCGCCTCCGAGATGGCGTCCAGCCGTTTTTTGGCGTCGGCCGTAATCGATTTCGGCGGTGGCGTCAGCAGATACGCATAGGCCTGGTGGTGCGACCGGCCAACGCGACCCCGAAGCTGGTGCAGCTGGGCCAGGCCGAACTTGTCTGCCCGCTCGATAATAATGGTGTTGGCGCTGGGAACGTCGATGCCGGTCTCAATGATGGTTGTGCACACCAGCACGTTGAAGCGCTTGTGGTAGAAGTCCGACATGATCTTCTCGAGATCCCGCTCCCGCATCTGGCCGTGGGCGACGCCCACGCGGGCTTCGGGAATCAGTGCCCGCAGATCCTCGGCGGTTTTCTCGATTGTTGCCACATCATTGTGCAGGAAGTACACCTGACCGCCGCGGAGAATTTCCCGCAAGATGGCTTCCTTGACCATGGCATTGTCTTTCTGGCGCACGAAGGTTTTCACCGAGAGTCGCCGGGCCGGAGGTGTTGCGATAATCGAGAGATCTCTCAGATGCCCCATGGCCATGTTCAGGGTCCGCGGGATCGGAGTCGCGGTGAGGTTGAGCATGTCCACTTCGGCCCGCAGCGCTTTCAATCTTTCCTTTTGCTGCACGCCAAACCGGTGTTCTTCATCAATGATGACCAGGCCGAGATTCTTGAATTTGATGTCACCCTGAAGCAGTTTGTGGGTGCCGATCACGATGTCGGCCTTGCCATTCTCCACCGCCTCGAGGGCTTTGCTGGTCTGGCCGGCGGTACGGAATCGGCTGAGCAGTTCGACCTGAACCGGGGTTTCTGAGAAGCGGTCCCGGAAGGACTCGTAGTGCTGTTGGGCGAGCAGGGTGGTGGGCACAAGAACCGCCACCTGTTTGCCGGACCATGTGGCCAGGAAGGCGGCGCGCATGGCTACCTCAGTTTTCCCGAAGCCGACATCACCACAGACCAGGCGGTCCATCGGTCGCTCACTGGTCATGTCCTCGAATACCGACTGAATGGCCACCTGCTGGTCGGGCGTCTCCTCGAAGGGGAAGCCGGCCGCAAACGCTCGGTACGCCTCCTTCGGATCCTCGAAGCTGAAACCCTTGCGCGCCTCCCGGCGGGCGTAGACGTCCAGAAGCTCTGCGGCGGTATCGCGGATTTTCTCAAGGGCTTTCTGTTTCGCTGTGCTCCAGCGATCCGTGCCCAGCTTATGCAGTGGCGCGTGCTCGGTGTCATTGCCGGCATAACGGGAAATCAGATGCAGGCTGGACACCGGCACATAGAGTTTGGAGCCACCGGCGTACTCCAGCATCAGAAACTCGCTGGCCTCGCCCTCAACGGTTATGGTTTCGAGGCCCAGATAGCGGCCCACCCCATGGTCGATGTGAACCACCGGTGCACCGATCCGCAACTCCGACAGGTCCCGAAAACCTGCATCGTCGGTTTCTGTGGGCTTCTCCCGGCGACGTCGCTGCAATACCCGCTCGCCAAATAAAGCCGTTTCTGTAATAAGGGCGATGGAATGCTCGGGTAGTACCAGGCCTTGCTCCATCGGGGCAATGGTAATGGCCAGCGGGGTTTCGTGATCGTCCAGAAAAGCCTGCCAGCCGGCCAGGGTTTTCAGTTCAAGGCCCTGTTCGCCAAGATTCTCCAGCAGGGCTTCCCGCCGGCCGGATGACTCTGCGCAGATCAGTACGTGGCCGTCAAAATCATCGAGAAACCGCTTGAGACGGCCCGCAGGATCAGCGGCACGACCATCCATGGCGATATCCGGCAGGGTTCTTGTCGGGCAATTGACCGATCCTGTGGCCTCCTGGGAATCGGAGGAGATGGTTACCCTGGGAAAGGCTTTCAGGTGTCTGAACAGCTCCTCCTGCTGCAGAAACAGCCGGGTGGGTGGCAGTATCGGCCGCAGTCGATCGTGGCGACGGTCTTCGTAACGGTTACGGGTTTCGCTGTCAAAATGGCTGACCGCGTCGTTCAGCCCGTCGGCGGTAAAGACATGGGTCGCCCCAGGCAGATAATCGAACAGGGTTGCCGTCTCGTCGAAGAACAGGGGCAGGTAGTACTCGATCCCCGGTGGCGTGATGCCCTGGGTCACGTCCTGGTATATGGGCGTGTCCTTGTCAGCGTCCGGGAACTGCTCGAACCAGCGGCTACGGAAGCCCGACCGTGCCTCCTTGTGCCACGGAAATTCGAAAGCAGGCAGCAGTTCGATCCGATCTATCCGGTCAATCGAACGCTGGGTTTCGGGATCGAAGGTCCGGAGAGTTTCGATTTCATCATCGAACAGGTCAATCCGGTAGGGGAGGCTGGCTCCCATGGGAAAAATGTCCAGTATCGCGCCGCGAACAGCGTATTCACCGTGTTCGTAGACGTTCTCGGCGTGCCGGTAGCCTGCCGCCTCCAGCTGCATGCGCCAGTTTTCTATATCCAGGGACTGCCCGACTTCCAGAAGCAGAGTATTGCCCTGGAGGTAGTTAACCGGCGGCAACCTGTGCATCAGGGTTCTTGCAGGAACCACCAGAACCCCATGGCTGGTCGAGGGCAAGCGGTGCAGTGTCCGGATTCGCCGGGAGATGATGTCCTGATGGGGAGAGAACAGATCGTAGGGCAGGGTTTCCCAGTCCGGCAGGGAGAGCAGCTCCAATCCGTCTTCGCTGATGGCGGGGCCATCCTCTTCAGGAGGCAGCCCGAGAAAGAACCGCATCGCCTGTTCAAGCCGGATGGTATCGGCGGTGCTCCGGGTTATCACCAGAGTCAGGCCTTTGTGGGCGCGGGCGCTTTCACAGATGGCCAGCGCATCACTGCTGCCATGCAATTGGCCCCATGTCCTGTGATCAGCCGCTCGGGAAGGGAATTCCGGGGCAATCATGGATCGGAGTGACGGGCGTGTGCTGGCACCTTGGCTCATGGGCGGTCTGATTCTCCTGGTTTGGGTGTCCGGGCGGCGGTGTGGCGCGTATTCTAACGCTCGCGACTGGCACTGTCATGGCGCTGAAGCCGTGGCTGACACTTGCTTAATCGACGGGCAGGTTCTATACGAAGGTCATGGTCTGGCGTATTTGCGGTCAGCCGGATTAAGTTGGATAATATGCGCCCCATTTTCCAAGTGCCAACTGCAGAGGTTCAAGCGTGAGTCACGAACAGATCAATCAGCACCTGTCCAACTGGACGGAAAGAGAATCCACCGCGGAAGCCATGATTCCGCTGATCGGCCGCCTCTACCGCAAAAACAATGTGGTTACTTCTGTCTATGGCCGCGCCATCATCAACCAGTCGGTCATTGATATCATCCGCGCTCACCGTTTCGTGCGCCAGGTTGAAGACAGCGAGCTTTCTGTTCACGACACCCTGCCGATCCTGCAGGCGATGGACAAACTTGATCTGGGCCGCGCTCACGTCGATATCGGCAAGTTGGCGGTCAAGTTCAAAGAGGAAGGCGGTGACCTGACCGAGTTCCTCAAGCGTGAAATCGGTCCGGTGGTTGGCCAATACGCCGCTCAGTCCGAAGAAGACGCCCACAACGATACCAAGGATGTGGTTCTGTACGGCTTTGGCCGTATCGGCCGTCTGCTGGCGCGTATCCTGATCGAGAAAGCCGGTGGTGGTAACAACCTGCGCCTGCGCGCGATTGTTGTGCGTCAGGGCGGTGCGGAGAACGATCTTGAGAAGCGTGCGAGCCTGCTTCGCCGCGATTCCGTACACGGACCGTTCGATGGCACCATTACCGTCGATGAAAAAGAATCAGCCCTGATTGCCAACGGCAACTACATCAAGGTGATCTACTCTGACGGTCCGGACAAGGTGGATTACACCGAATACGGCATCAACAACGCCATTGTGATCGACAACACCGGCAAGTGGCGTGACGAGGCCGGGCTTGGTCTGCACCTGAAGTCCAAGGGCGTCAGTCGCGTTATCCTGACTGCACCGGGCAAAGGCGACATCAAGAACATCGTCTATGGTATCAACAACGACTGGATCACCAACGAAGACAAGATCCTGTCCGCGGCTTCCTGTACCACCAATGCCATCACCCCTGTGCTGAAAGCGATTGAGGATGAGTACGGCATTGAAGACGGTCACGTCGAGACAGTGCACTCCTACACCAATGACCAGAATTTGATCGACAATTACCACAAGGGAAGTCGTCGCGGGCGCAGCGCTGCCCTGAACATGGTAATTACCGAGACAGGTGCCGCCAAGGCCGTTGCCAAGGCGCTGCCCGTTCTCAAAGGCAAGTTGACGGGCAATGCGATTCGCGTTCCGACGCCGAACGTGTCCATGGCGATTCTGAATCTCAATCTCAAGAAAGAAGTCGATGCGGAAAGTGTGAACGACTATCTGCGGGATATGGCGCTGCATTCAGAGCTCCAGAAGCAGATCGACTTCGTGAACTCTCCGGAAGTGGTTTCCACCGATTTCGTCGGTTCCCGTCATGCCGGTATCGTTGACGCGCAGGCAACCATCGCCAGCGGCAAGCGTCTGATCCTGTACGTCTGGTACGACAACGAGTTTGGTTATAGCGCCCAGGTTATTCGCGTGGTCAACCAGATGGCCGGCGTAAGTTACCCGATCTTCCCCAAACGTGCGAGAGACTGAGTCGATCGCGCCGATCTGGTGAAGTGAAGGTCCAGAAAACCCCGATGGCGAGTGCTGTCGGGGTTTTTGTTTTTACAGGCATTGCCGTCGGGGTATTTCGATGTCGGCATTTAACCTGTTCCGAGTTCTGGTGGAAATAGGATTCCTTAATCTCTATAATTGGCGCGATTTTGGGTACGTCTGGCACTCCGTTTCTCATGGTTTTTCTGGGCCGCAGGTGTCGGGCGTTACGAATCCATTGAAAAGTTTCTGATGATTGGATGAGGCTAATGATCAAGATCAAAAAAGGCCTGGATCTTCCCATCAGCGGCGCTCCCGAACAGACCATTACAGACGGCAAACCCGTTCGCCACGTGGCGTTGATCGGTTTTGACTACATCGGCATGAAGCCGACGATGGCTGTGAAAGAGGGAGACCGTGTCAAGCGCGGTACGCTGCTGTTCACGGACAAGAAGACCGAAGGCGTTCGTTATACCTCACCCGCCGCCGGCGTGGTGAAAGAGATTAACCGTGGTGAGCGTCGTGTGTTCCAGTCGATCGTTATCGAAATCGATGGCGATGAGGCTGAGACCTTTGCGCGCTACAGCGACGCGGATCTTGCCGGCCTGGAACGCCAGCAGGTGGTAGACAATCTGGTGGAATCCGGGCTTTGGACGGCGTTCAAGACGCGGCCTTACAGCAAGGTTCCCGCAATTGACTCCGCGCCCAACTCCATTTTCGTGTCGGTCATGGACACCAATCCGCTGGCAGCGGACCCGACAGTCATCATTGGCGAGAACAGTCAGGCATTTGAAAACGGCCTCAAACTGCTTACCAAGCTGACCGCAGGCAAAGTCTTTGTTACCGGCAAGCCAGGATCCAACGTGGCGGTTCCCAAGACCGACGCCGTTGAAGTCCACCAGTTCGATGGCAAGCATCCCGCGGGTAATGTTGGTACCCACATCCATCATCTGGACCCGGTATCCGGCAGCAAGACCGTCTGGAGCATCAATTACCAGGACGTCATCGACATCGCCAAATTGTTTGAATCCGGCGAAGTGCCGGTTGAACGTATTGTCGCGATCGGTGGCCCCAAGGCTTTGAAGCCGCGCCTGGTGCGTACCCGCCTGGGTGCCAGCCTTGAGGAGCTTCTGGACGGCGAAGTTGCCACAGATTGCGAGGTCCGCGCGATTTCGGGTTCCGTGTTCGGTGGTCGCCGTGGCGACGGCCCCTGCGCCTACCTTGGCCGCTTTGCCAATCAGGTATCCGTGCTTGAAGAAGGCAACAAGCGTGAGTTCATGGGCTGGTTGTCTCCGGGCCCGAACCGCTTCTCGGTGCTGAATATATATCTGTCCAAGCTCGCCAGTGGCAAGCTTTTCAACTTCACTACCACGACCAACGGTAGTGAGCGGGCGATGGTCCCGGTTGGCGCCTACGAGCAGATCATGCCTCTGGATATCCTGCCGACGCAGCTGCTGCGTTCACTGATTGTCGGTGACACAGAGATGGCACAGAAGCTTGGCGCGCTGGAGCTGGATGAAGAAGATCTGGCGCTGTGCACATTCGTGTGCCCGGGCAAATATGAATATGGTCCGATTCTCCGCGAGAACCTGACCCGAATCGAGATCGAGGGCTAATACGATGGCTATCAGACAGTTTCTCGATGGAATCGAGCATCACTTTGAAAAGGGTGGCAAGTACGAGCGCTGGTATGCGCTGTATGAGGCCGTGGATACCATTTTCTACACTCCCGGCAAGGTAACCTCAACCACTGCCCATGTGCGTGACGGCGTTGACCTCAAGCGCATCATGATCACGGTATGGCTGTGTACTTTCCCGGCGATGTTCTTCGGTATGTGGAACATCGGCTATCAGGCCAACAGTTTCCTGGCATCTAACCCGGATGCCATGGTCGCTGACGGCGGCCTGCGTACTGCCTTTATCCAGGCGCTTGCCATTACCGGCGCCGGTGCTGGCGTATGGGATAATTTCGTGTACGGCATGGCTTACTTCGTGCCCATTTACTTCGTGACCTTCGTGGTCGGCGGTTTCTGGGAAGTCCTGTTTGCCACTGTGCGTCGTCACGAAGTGAACGAAGGCTTCTTCGTTACATCTGTACTCTTTGCACTGATCTGCCCGCCCACCATTCCGCTCTGGCAGGTGGCCCTGGGTATCACCTTCGGTGTCGTCATCGGTAAAGAAGTGTTCGGCGGTACTGGCAAGAACTTCCTGAACCCGGCCCTGACCGGCCGTGCGTTCCTGTACTTTGCCTACCCGGCGCAGATCTCCGGTGACACCGTCTGGACCGCGGTTGATGGTTTCAGTGGTGCCACCGCGCTGAGCTGGGCTGCAAGTGGCGGCCTGGAAGCCCTGGAAGCGCAAATTGGCTGGATGAGCGCCTTCATGGGCACCATTCAGGGCTCCATGGGTGAGACCTCAACGCTTGCGGTACTGATCGGCGGTCTGATCCTGCTGGCCATGAAAATCGCCAGCTACCGGATTGTCGGTGGTGTGCTGATCGGCATGATCGGTATGTCCCTGTTGCTGAACATTATCGGTTCTGAAACCAATCCGATGTTCGCCATTCCGGCGCACTGGCATCTGGTCATGGGCGGATTCGCCTTTGGCATGATGTTCATGGCGACGGATCCGGTTTCTGCGGCAATGACCAATACCGGCCGCTGGTGCTTCGGTATCCTGGTGGGCGTGATGACGGTTCTGATCCGCGTGATCAACCCGGCCTTCCCGGAAGGGATCATGCTGGCCATCCTGTTCGCTAACCTGTTCGCGCCGCTGATGGACCATTACGTGGTTCAGGCCAACATCAAACGGAGGCTTGCTCGTGGCTAAAGCTAAAGAAACTGTCTCCCGTACGCTGATCGTTGCGCTGGTGCTGAGTATTGTATTCTCTGTCGTGGTTTCTACCGCGGCAGTCATGCTCAGACCCGCCCAAGTCAAGAATCAGCATCTCGATATGACAACCAATATTCTTTCTGCTGCAGGTATGCTGGATCAAGGCGATACCACAGAGCAGATTTTGCAGAAATTCGAGAGTTTCGATGTTCGTCTGGTGGATCTGGATACCGGTGAATTCGTCGAGCCTTCCGACGTGGGTGTCCAGGACCCCATGAAGTACGACATGTACAAGGCCGCTTCGGACCCTCAGATGTCCACCAACATTCCGTCTTCCGAAGACAAGGCTGGCATCAAGCGCCGTCCGAATGTTGCCAGGGTGTATACGCTGAGCGAAAACGGAGAGTTGGTGCGTGTGGTGCTGCCAATTCATGGCTATGGCCTCTGGTCTACACTGTATGGCTTCATTTCGCTGGAAGGTGATTTGAACACCATTGAAGGTCTTGGCTTTTACGCCCATGCCGAAACTCCGGGTCTCGGTGGCGAGGTAGACAATCCACGTTGGAAATCGCAGTGGGTGGGGAAGAGAGTTTATGAAGATGACCTCACTGAACCACAGATCAAACTGGTCAAAGGGGGCGTAAACGTTGATGCGAAAAATAGGGAGCACAAAGTGGATGCGCTGTCCGGAGCCACGTTGACAAGCCGCGGCGTCGAGCAATTGGTTAATTATTGGATGGGCGACCGTGGGTACGCGCCTTTCCTGCAAAAACTTCGTGAAGGGGAGGTCTGATCATGGCAGATGCATCAGCCAAACAGGTTCTCTTCGAACCGATTTTCAGCAATAACCCGATTGCCCTGCAGATTCTTGGCATCTGTTCAGCGCTGGCGGTAACCACCAGCATGAACGTGACCCTGGTCATGTGCGCCGCAGTTATTGCCGTTACCGCGTTTTCCAACCTGGCCGTGTCTCTGGTACGCACGCAGATTCCGGGCAGCATCCGGATCATCGTGCAGATGACCATCATCGCCTCTCTGGTAATCGTGGTTGACCAGGTGCTCAAGGCCTACGCCTATGAGATTTCCAAGCAGCTTTCGGTGTTCGTTGGCCTGATCATCACCAACTGCATCGTCATGGGCCGCGCGGAAGGTTTCGCCATGAAGAACGGCCCCTGGCTGAGCTTCCTGGATGGCGTTGGTAATGGCCTCGGCTACTCCGTACTCCTGATCTTCGTTGCCTTTTTCCGCGAGCTTCTGGGTGCCGGCTCCCTGTTCGGTGTATCCCTGATGCCGGTAGTCAACGAAGGTGGCTGGTACATTCCGAACGGTCTGTTGCTGCTGCCGCCGAGCGCGTTCTTCATTATCGGCCTGGCCATCTGGGGTCTGCGGACCTGGAAGCCGGAGCAGGTTGAAGAGCCGGACTATAAAATGTCCCGCCATGTCGCCAAGGAGGCTTTCTGATGGAACATTATATCAGCCTGATTCTGAAGGCTATTTTCGTTGAGAATATGGCTCTGGCCTTCTTCCTGGGGATGTGTACATTCCTGGCTATCTCCAAGAAGATCGAGGCGGCGACGGGTCTCGGTATTGCCGTGGTGGTGGTACTGACGGTCACCGTTCCCGTAAACAACCTGCTCTATAACAGCATTCTCCGTGAGGGAGGGCTGGCCTGGGCGGGTTTGCCGAACGTGGACCTGAGCTTTCTCGGCCTGCTGACGTACATTGGTGTCATCGCTGCGATTGTTCAGATCATGGAAATGGTTCTGGACAAGTATATCCCGGCGCTCTACGCCGCTCTGGGTGTGTTCCTGCCACTGATCACGGTGAACTGCGCCATTCTGGGTGCTTCGCTGTTCATGGTGGAGCGTGACTACACCTTTGGCGAGAGTGTGGTGTATGGCTTCGGCGCCGGCCTCGGCTGGGCTCTGGCCATCATTGCCCTGGCGGGTATCCGCGAGAAACTCAAGTACAGTGACGTTCCGGAAGGCCTCCGTGGCCTGGGTATCACCTTCATTACTGTTGGTCTGATGTCCCTGGGCTTCATGTCCTTCTCCGGTATCTCACTGTAATTCACCCGGTGATTCGGTTTAACGAAAAGGCGAGACCATGAATACAGAAATTATTCTCGGCGTGGTCATGTTCACCGTTATCGTTCTGGCCCTGGTCGCAGTGATTCTTGCGGCCCGGTCCAGGCTGGTAAGCACCGGTGACGTGACCATTGAGATCAACGATGATCCTGAACACACGCTGAAGACCGAAGCCGGCGGCAAGCTGCTCGGTACCCTGGCAAACAGCGGTATTTTCCTGTCCTCTGCCTGTGGGGGCGGTGGTACCTGCGCACAGTGCAAATGCAAGGTGCTGGAGGGCGGCGGTGCCATGCTGCCAACGGAGAAGACCCACTTTACCAACCGTGAAGAGAAAGAAGGCTGGCGTCTGTCCTGCCAGGTTCCTGTGAAACAGGACATGAAGGTTGAAGTGCCGGAAGAGTTCTTCGGCGTCAAGAAGTGGGAATGCGAGGTTATCTCCAACCACAACGTGGCTACCTTCATCAAGGAGCTGGTGCTCAAGCTGCCCGAAGGCGAGGAAGTGGACTTCCGGGCCGGCGGTTATGTTCAGCTCGAGTGCCCTCCCTACGAGATCGACTTCAAGGATTTCGATATCGAGGAAGAGTTCCACGAAGACTGGGACAAGCACAACATCTGGCGTTACAAGGCGATTAACAAGGAAGAGACCATCCGGGCCTATTCCATGGCGAACTACCCGGAAGAGAAGGGTGTTCTCAAGTTCAACATTCGTATCGCCACGCCGCCTCCGGGCACCGATCACCCGCCGGGCATCATGTCCAGCTACGTCTTCAACCTGAAGCCGGGTGACAAGGTAACCGTGATGGGGCCGTTCGGTGAGTTCTTCGCCAAGAAGACCGATGCTGAAATGGTGTTCATCGGCGGCGGTGCCGGTATGGCGCCCATGCGTTCTCATATCTTCGATCAGCTCAAGCGCCTGAACTCCAAGCGCAAGATCAGCTTCTGGTATGGCGCTCGGAGCGTCCGCGAGATGTTCTACGTGGAAGATTTCGACGGGCTGCAGGAAGAGAATGAAAACTTCGAGTGGCACGTTGCGCTCTCCGACGCGCTGCCCGAGGACAACTGGGAAGGGCCGACAGGCTTTATCCATAACGTGTTGTACGAAAACTATCTGAAGGACCACCCGGCTCCGGAAGACTGTGAGTACTACATGTGTGGGCCCCCAATCATGAACGCTTCCTGCATCAAGATGCTCAAGGATCTTGGTGTTGAGGATGAAAACATCATGCTGGATGACTTTGGAGGCTAAGCAGTCCTGATGACATCCCGCATGGTACGACCCGCCAGGGTGGCCCTGGCCAGCGCTTTTACAGCGCTGGTCTTTGCCGTTCTGGCGGGTTGTTCGTTTCAGCCAGAAGAAAAAATCTGGGAAATCTCCGGCCCCGTGTTCGGCACCAGCTACCACATCAATGTCATATTGACCGAGGATCCGGAGAAGCTCGAAACTCTGGCCAGTGGCATCGATGAGGTGCTTGAAGACGTCGATGCATCAATGTCGACCTGGCGCGATGATTCTGAGCTGTCCCTTTTCAACCAGCGGAACGATCAGTCCGAATGGATTCCCGTTTCAGCCGGGTTGTTTGAGGTGCTCCAGAAAGCCCGGGAGATCTCCTCAATGACTGGCGGCGCTTTTGACGTAACCATCGGTCCGGTTGTGAATCTATGGGGTTTCGGGCCCCAGGCAAGGCCGGAACAGGTGCCGTCGGAGGAATCGCTTGCCATGGCTCTTGCCGCCACTGGCTACGAAAAACTTGAACTGCGGGCAGATCCGCCCGCCGTGCGCGCGACACCGCCGCAATACGTGGACCTTTCGGCGATTGCCAAGGGCTACGGAGTGGATGCGGTAGCCCGTTTCCTGGAAAGCGAGGGTATCGAGGCTTATCTGGTGGAAATTGGCGGCGAGGTTCGGGTAAACGGCCGGAAACCGGATGGCAGCACCTGGCGACTGGCCATCGAGCAACCGGTGTCTGAGGGGCGCGAGGTGAACCGGGTTGTGGCGCTGGAATCCCGTGCTATGGCAACATCGGGCGACTATCGTAACTATTACGAATCGGAAGGGCGTCGCTATTCCCATACAATAGACCCTGAAACCGGTAAACCGATTGCGCACAGGCTGGCGTCGGTAACCGTTATCGCAGACGACTGTATGACAGCGGACGCCCTTGCGACCGGCTTTAACGTGATGGGCTACGAGCAGGCCAATGAGCTTGCGGTGAGGGAAAACATCCCGGCCTATTTTATTGTCAGGACGGAAGAGGGCTTCGAGACACACCAGACGCCGGCTTTTTCGTCCTACGTGACTCAATGAGGGGAGGGCAATATGGGTACCTTTCTTTTGGTTCTGTTTATTGTAGTGCTGCTGGTTGCAGCCATGTCCATCGGCGTAATTCTGGGCCGCAAGCCCATCAGTGGAACCTGCGGCGGGATTGGCGCGCTCGGTATCAGCCAGTCCTGTGATATCTGCGGCGGCAACACCCAGAAATGCGAAGAAGAAAATGAGCGATTGGCCAACGAGGGCAAAGAGCCCGAGGCTTTGGCTTACGACGCCAGCAATACCAGCAAGCACTGATCTGTTTCTGATAATTACAATCAACTTTTCACGACGTAGATAAGGAGTCACTGCGCGCATGGCAGAACATCATTACGACGTCGTCGTTATCGGCGCCGGCCCGTCCGGCGAAGGCGCGGCGATGAATGCGACGAAACATGGCAAACGTGTCGCGATCATCGAGGACAAGCCTACTGTCGGCGGGAACTGCACTCACTGGGGCACCATCCCTTCCAAGGCGCTGCGCCACTCCGTCAAACAGATCATCACCTTCAACACCAATCAGATGTTCCGGGATATCGGGGAGCCCCGCTGGTTCTCCTTCCCCCGGGTACTTCAGAACGCCCAGAAGGTCATTGGCAAGCAGGTCAAGCTCCGAACCCAGTTCTATTCCCGCAACCGGGTGGATCTGATCAACGGGCGGGCTTTTTTCATCGACCAGAACCGTATTGAGGTCCGTGGCAGCAAGTCCTCCGAGACCCTTCACTTCAAGCAGGCGATTATCGCCACAGGGTCCAGGCCCTATCTGCCGCCAGATGTGGATTTCCGTCACCACCGTATCTATAACTCGGACACCATCCTGAACCTGTCCCATACTCCCAGAACCCTGATTATCTATGGCGCTGGCGTTATCGGCTCAGAATACGCGTCGATTTTTGCAGGGTTGGGCGTGAAGGTCGACCTGATCAACCCGGGTAGCCGGCTGTTGTCGTTCCTGGATGACGAAATTTCCGACGCCCTGAGTTACCACCTGCGCAATAACGGCGTTCTGGTGCGCCACAATGAGCAGTACGAGTCGGTTGTGGGTGATGACCACGGCGTAGTGCTGTCGCTGCAGTCCGGCAAGAAAATCCGTGCGGATGCATTCCTCTGGTGCAACGGGCGCAGTGGCAACACCGAGAAGCTTGGGCTGGAGAACATCGGCCTGGTGCCCAACGGTCGGGGTCAACTGGCGGTTGATGAGCACTACCGCACCGAGGTGGAGAATATCTACGCGGCGGGTGATGTGATCGGCTGGCCGAGTCTGGCAAGCGCGGCTTATGACCAGGGTCGTTCGGCGTCTTCAGATATTGTTGATGACGAGTACTTCCGCTTTGTGTCCGATGTGCCGACCGGGATCTACACCATTCCGGAAATCAGTTCCGTGGGGAAAACCGAGCGTGAACTGACTGAAGCCAAGGTGCCCTACGAGGTTGGACAGGCGTTCTTCAAGGATCTGGCCCGCGCTCAGATTACCGGAGAAGCGGTAGGCATGCTGAAAATCCTGTTTCACCGGGAGACCCGCCAGATTCTGGGTATCCACTGTTTCGGTGACCAGGCCGCAGAAATCGTTCACATCGGCCAGGCGATAATGAATCAGGAAGGAGAGGCCAACTCTCTGAACTACTTCATCAATACCACGTTCAATTACCCGACCATGGCGGAAGCCTACCGGGTTGCCGCATTGAATGGCCTGAATCGAATTTTCTAGGCTGCTACAGAAAACGGGGTCCGAGGAAAGCATTCCTCCGACCCCGTTTTCTTTTGATTCAATTTTTTGCTCTCAACCCGCCGAGACGGCCTCCTGGTTCGGGGTAACTCCGTCCTGACTCTGGGGGAGCGACAGCGCCGATCTGGCCCGATTATCGAAAAACATGCGTGTGCTTGTTGGATAATCGGTGATGATGCTGTCTACCCCCATCGCTTCCAGTTGCAACATGTCGTGAATCCGGTTCACTGTCCAGGTGGACACGTGCATACCCCTGCGGTGGGCCTGTTCAACCAGCATTTTTGAGCACAGCTTCCAATTGATGCAGAGGTAGTCACAGCCAAGCCGGTTTGCCATGCTCAGTGGCCGTGGAAACTTTCGTTCCGCTACGAGGCCGATGCGGATGTTTGTGTTCCGCCTCCGGATCTGTTTCAGGAACCAGGTATCTGACGAGGTTATCGCCACCGTCTGGTAAAGGTTGCGACGCTGGATCACCTCGGTCAGCCGATTGCTCAGGATGTTCAGCCGCTGACGCGTATCCTTCTTGACCTCCAGTTGCAGGTGTTCGATGTCGTCGAACTGGTCGAGAAGGTCTTCCAGTGCGGGGATCCCTGTAGGTTTGGGCCAGGAGCTGGTGTTACGACGAGCGTCCATGGCTGCAAGTTCGGCCGCTGTATACTGGCTGATGCTGCCTTTCTGACTGGTGGTGCGGTCTACCGAAAGGTCATGCACAAGAACCGGCTTGCCGTCCTTTGAGAGCACCAGATCCAGCTCGAAATGCCGGATACCGTGCCGATGAGCATGAACAAATCCCGGGAGGGTGTTTTCCGGGGCTTCTCCCTTTGCGCCTCTGTGTCCGTAGACAATCATTCCGCTGCGTCATCCTTCAGGCGTTGATAAATGGCCTGGCGCTTCTTCCAGGTATCATGGCAAAGGCGAATATCTTCCAGGTAGGCCGGCAATTCTTGCATGAGAAGGGCCTGGGGCCCATCTACAAGCGCCTTTTCCGGTTTGGGGTGGAAGTCCACCAGCACCATGTTGGCGCCCGCTATCACGCCCTGTGCGGTGGCGTGCATGACATCCAGAATTCCGTCTGGAGACTGTTCGCGACTGCCAACCGAGTGGGACGGGTCTACGCACACCGGCATACGGGTGAGCCGTTTTACCGCAGGCACATGGGCAAAATCCACCATGTTCCGATGCGGCTGCCCAGCTTCGGTTTTCATGCCTCTCAGGCAGAAAATAACATTCGCGTTGCCCTCGCTGGCGAGGTACTCCGCGGCGTTGAGGGATTCGTTCAGGGTAATCCCGAAGCCGCGCTTGAGGAGTACCGGATAGGTGCTCTGGCGGCCGATGGCCTTCAGCAGTTCGAAGTTCTGGGTGTTTCGGGTACCGACCTGCAGCATGACGCCGGTGGGTCTGCCCAGTTTCTCCAGGCAGGTGTCGATTTCCTCGATGTGGCTCTCGTGAGTGATCTCCATGGCGATCACCTTGATACCGTGCTTGCCAGCCTTCTCGAACACCCAGGGCAGGCAGCCCTTGCCGTGCCCCTGGAACGAGTAGGGGTTGGTGCGCGGCTTGTAGGCGCCCATCCGGGTGCAGACTTCGCCGTTGTCCTCAAGGGCCTGCATCATCATTTCGACGTGCTCGGGCACATCGACCGCGCAAAGGCCGGCAAAAATGTTCAGATTGGACTGGTTGAACTCGACACCGTTGTAGGTGAAACCGCTTTGCCGGCGATCATCCCGGTGACGGCCCAGAATACGGTAGTCTTCCGAGATACGAATCGCCCGTTCAACCGCTGGCAAGGCCTCGATCTCTTCCTTGTTCAGGGGTTTGGTATCCCCAAGCAGATAGATTTCGGTCAACCTCTGGGTGGCACCCTGGACCTCGTGAACCCGAACCGTGACGTTCGGGAGATTCTCGAGGTAGTGCATGGTCTGCCTGTATTCCTCGCTGTCCAGGGAGGTATTGGGATGAAGAATCGCTAGCATGCTGTCTCCTTTCAAGAACCGGCGTCTTGCGCCCGGTGCCGCGCCTGCATGAACTCCCGGTGATTAAGATGCAGCAGGTCTGCCATGCGGCGAATAAGATGTTCTTCGTATTTGTCGATGCGACCGTCGGCAAAAGCCACGCGCCAGATACTTTCAAGCAGGGCCTGCTTGCCTTCCTGGTCGAGGTGCTCGTTGATCTGGCCGGTAAATTCATAGAGTGATGTGGCATCGTCTGCGTGGTTCAGCGCATCCTTAAGAATTTCCTCTGCTTCGGCCCGGGTGACCTGGTGCGCTTTCACAGCCCCGTCGACAATGGCCTGTAGCTCGCGTTCGTCCTCGTGCTGGTCGATCCGTGAAACCTGAACCATCAACGCGGTTGCAGCCACGGCCAGTTGGTGAGAATCCGGTTTCTCGCTCTCAGCTTCCGGTGCCGCAAAGAGTTTTTTCAGGCTCTCGATCATGATCGGACAATCCCACTCCTGTGTTTGGTTTGAGGCCCGGTTTCAGGCGGCCCTGGCGAGCTGCCGAACCCGGTTTTCCAGCTCTATCTGATCGGCTGTGAACCGGCGAATGCCATCGGCCAGCTTGTCGGTCGCCATGGCGTCCTCGTTGGACTCCCAACGGAACAGCCTTTCGTCAATGGTGCCAAACTGATCCGGTGAGCTGGCGGTATCAGCCACCAGACGACGAGGCAAGTCGCCCTGGTCGTCCTGCAACTCCTGCAGCAGGGCCGGACTGATGGTCAGGCGGTCGCAACCGGCCAGCATCTCGATTTCGCCGGTATTTCTGAAGCTGGCGCCCATCACCACCGTCTTGAAGCCGTTGGCTTTGTAGTAATTGTAGATGCGAGAGACGGACAGCACCCCGGGGTCTTCCGCCGCCGGGTAGCTGTCGCGGCCCGTGCTGGCCAGGTGCCAGTCCAGAATACGACCAACGAACGGAGAGATCAGAAACGCACCGGCCTGGGCGCAGGCGGCCGCCTGGATGAAGGAAAACAGGAGTGTCAGGTTGCAGCGAATGCCCTCCTTCTCCAGTTGCTCGGCAGCCCGGATACCTTCCCAGGTGGAAGCAATCTTGATCAGCACGCGACTGGTATCCACGCCCTGTTTGTCGTATAGCTCAACCAGGCGGCGGGCTCGCTCCAGCGTGCCGGCGGTATCGAAGGACAACCGGGCGTCGACCTCGGTGGATACCACACCGGGAATCAGGTTCAGGATTTCCCGGCCAGCGAGCACGGCCAGCATATCGGTGGCCATGGTTAACTGCTCGGCGTCTGAGCCGCCATGGCGGCGGGCTTCCGTCACAGCCTTGTCCAACATGGGACGATAAGCATCGGAAGCGGCCGCCTTGAGGAGCAGGGATGGGTTGGTGGTGGCATCTTCCGGCCGCCACTTTGCAATGGCTTCGATATCGCCGGTATCCGCCACTACCGTGGTCATGGTTTTCAGTTGGTCGAGCTTGCTGGTCATTCGTCCTGTCGTCCCGGTTGATCTGTTATTGGTGCGCCCGAATCCCGGGCGCTGGCTATACGCCTACAATAACGGGCAGCACTGACAGGAACAAGACAACAAAAGGTATGGGGCCAATTGCCTGCGATTAAGCTTCGGCAATCTCCGGTATTGACGGTTCTCGCACCTTTTCCAGCGCTGTCTCGATAACGTCGAGACCAGCGCCGGATTTGTGGGCGTTTTCGCTGATATAGCGGCGGAACTGTCTGCCACCGGGCTGGCCGTGGAACAGGCCCAGCAGGTGCCGGGACATGTGGGTGAGGTATACGCCCCGCTCGAGTTCACTCTGGATGAACGGAAGCATGGCCCGAAGCGCCTGATGCCGGGTTTCCACCGGCGCTGCCTCCCCGAAAAACGCCGGATCCACGCCTGCCAGCAGCCAGGGGTTGTGGTACGCCTCCCGGCCCAGCATCACGCCGTCGGTATGCCGGAGGTGCTCGTGACACTCATCGAAGGTCTTGATGCCGCCGTTGATGATGATTTCCAGATGCGGGTATTTCGCTTTCAGCCGGTAGACCCAATCGTATTTCAACGGTGGGACTTCACGGTTTTCCTTGGGGCTCAGGCCTTCAAGAATCGCGATCCGGGCATGCACGATAAACGTCCGACAACCCGCATCAGACACTTTTTCCACGAACTCACAGAGATCGTCCCAGGACTCCCGGCCATCAATACCGATCCGATGCTTCACGGTGACCGGCAGGTCGGTTGCCTCAATCATGGCCCGAACGCCCTCCGCCACCTTGTCGGGGTGGCCCATCAGACAGGCGCCAATCATGTTGTTCTGCACCCGATCGCTTGGACAGCCGACGTTCAGGTTGACCTCATCGAACCCGTATTGCTGGGCCAGCCTGGCGCAATGCGCCAATTCGCCGGCATCACTGCCGCCAAGCTGAAGGGCCAATGGGTATTCGGCCTCATCGTGCCGCAGAAAACGTGCGGTGTCGCCGTGGATCAGTGCTCCGGTGGTGACCATCTCAGTGTAGAGTAGGGTATGTCTGCTGAGCTGGCGAGCCAGATAACGGTAATGGCTGGTGGTCCAGTCCATCATCGGGGCCACGCAGAAGCGGCGGGAGGGGCCGGAGTTGTGCAGCATGGTTTCCTGAGATGGTATTCCAGACATTGCGATACCTGTTGTCGACAAAAAACGGGTTATAAAAGTACGACGCTGAAAACAAGAGTCGTAGTTTAACAGGCATTGGTTTCCGATTTCCGTAAGGCTTTGGCGAAATCTATAACGGGCTTCAGGCAGCGCGTTTCAAATAGTTGCGGAGAAAATTGAAATAGATTAGAGCGTCTCTAGTGGAGAACAGCTGGGGCTTGAATCCACCATAGAGTTTGTTGATGTAATTGCCCGGAACCTCGGGAAGCTTCGCGAGAGCCATTGCCCAATCGTCAAACTGTTGATGATCGATTTGCTCGTACTGGATCAGCCGAACATCCTGGTGGCGAGGATCGGCAGTGATGCCAAGATAGAGTCTGTTGACGGCATCTTCCTCACCTTCCAAAACCTGCATGAAATTGAATTGATCATAAGCCAGCAAGCCGGTGATGCCGTCCCGCTCGTTTCTTTTGATGGATTCCGCGAGGATGTCGTCTAGATCGGATTCCTGCAGATGTGAAGAAACGCTGCTGAAATAGATAAGCCTGCAAAGTCTGGGCTTTGATGCGTCCATAGCAAAAAACCTCCCTGAAGGAGAAGCACTCCTTCTGCTATGATTTCATGCTTCTTTAACTGTACTCCCATAAAACCCAAGTTAACAACCTTGCCCTGGAGTTTGAACGTATGCCCCTGATGGTGCAGGCTCTGCTGCCGGTATTTGTCCTGATCATGCTCGGGCATGTGTTCCGCCGCATTGACTTTCCCGGTGGCGATTTCTGGCCCCAGGCGGAGCGGTTTACCTACTACGTACTGTTCCCGGCCATGCTGGTCTTCAAGCTGGGGCAGGCCAGGCTGCCGGCTTCCGCTTATGGTGACATTGCATTGCTCATCGGCGCCATGCTGATCGCGATGACGCTGATCTTGGCGATTGCCCAAGGGTTCTGGCGCTGGTCCGGCCCCGTTTTTTCTTCGGTTTACCAGGGGGCTATCCGGTTCAATTCCTACGTGGGCCTGGCGGCTGGTGGCATGCTGCTCGGCGATCAGGGCCTTTCCCTCACGGCGATTGCGGTTGCCATCATGGTGCCGTTGCTGAATCTGCTGTGCATACTGATGTTTTCGCTGGTGGCCACGGAAGGGCCGGTGAGGTTGGTGCCAGTATTCAAGGCGATTGTGACCAATCCTCTCATAGTGGGCTCGTTGATTGGCGTGGTCTGGAGTTTCTTCGAGATCGGATTCCATCCGCTGATCGGCGGTATTCTCGAGCCGCTAAGTAATCTGGCGTTGCCGATGGGGCTGATGACGGTCGGTGCCGGGCTTCAACTGAAAGCCCTGCGAGGTGCGTCCCTGCCATTTATTGTCGCGTCTACGTTGAAGCTGATCGGGTTTCCGATGATGACCGCCGGATTGGCAATATTGCTGGGTCTCGAAGGAATGCTGGTGCAGGTAGCGGTTCTACTGGCGGCGCTTCCCACGGCCACCTCTGCCTACATCCTGGCCCGACAACTGGGTGGTGATGCCCCCTTGATGGCGGGCATCATCAGTGGCCAGACCTTGCTGGCCATAGTCACCATTCCGTTAATGCTCAGTGTCCTCTGGTAGGCACTTGAGCACCGCGTCGACAATGCTGTGCTGGAAGTTGTTGTAACCCTCGGGCGTTGCTTCGATGTCGGTGGCCAGAGGGTCCCAGGTGCTGAAAGTGACGTCCAGGTTTTCCGTGATCGAGCGCCACCACTGCCGGTTGAACTGGGGTTCAGTAAGAAGGCAGGGGTGATTGGCGTTGCGGAGCTTTTCCTGAACTTCCGCGATATGGCGCGCCCCAGGCGACAGCTCCGGGTTCAGGGTCAGAACGCCCTCGAGTTTGAGTTCATAGTGTTCGGCAAACCGGGTAAAGGCGTCGTGATATGCGAACAGGCTGATTTCGTGCGCCGGTGCAAGGCGGTCGCGAATATTGGCATCGGTTTCTCGAACGCTGGCTTTGAACTGCTCGAAATTCTCGTTTAACGCGCCATCGTCAACACCTTCCAGTCCTGAGAGAGCATCGCGGACCGTCCCGGCCATATCGATGGCCAATTCGGGATCCAGCCAGATGTGCGGGTCTTCGCCGTCTCCGTGATCATGGCCGTGTCCATGTCCCTCGTTGTGGTGCTCTTCCTTCTTGGTCTGCTCTTCATGAGCATGGCCATGGTGACCGTCGGCGTGGTCGTCGTGGGCGTGTTCATCGTGGGTAAATTCTGCGGGTTCGTCTTCGGCATCCATGAGCGCGACCGTTCGACCACTGAATTCTTGCCCGGCCAGGAGGCGATTAAGGAAGGTTTCCATGTCGGGCCCGACCCAGAAAATCACGTCGGCGTTTTCCAGTGCCCGACGCTGGGATGGCTTCATGGTGTAGTTGTGGGGGCTGGAGCCAGGTGGAACCAGGGTGGTCGTCTGCATGTCGTCCGTTGCGATGGCGCTGACAATCAGTTCAACCGGTTTGATGGAGGTAACGATACGGGTCTCGGCTTGAAGTGCGCCGCTGATCAAAAGGGTGCCGGCACCGAGTGCCAGAGAAAGTGCTTTTCCGGGAACGCGCATGATAGATGAGATCCTGCAATGCCATTGTGTAATGTTATAATATAACAAATTGGTGTGGGGTCGGCAAAAGAAACTTTCTACTGGCAGTCTATGGTGCGCCTGTTAACTTGCTGATCATGCGAAACCCGACGATGGCCGGTATAATGCCCGCTTTACAAAACGGCCACCGACTTTTCAGGAAGGTTTCATGACTGTACGTACCCGAATTGCTCCGTCACCCACTGGTGACCCTCACGTTGGTACCGCCTACGTGGCCCTGTTCAACCTGTGTTTTGCCCGTCAGCACGGCGGGCAGTTCATCCTGCGTATCGAAGATACTGACCAGGCCCGCAGTACTGCGGAGTCCGAGCAGGACATTCTAAAGGCGCTTCGCTGGCTTGGTCTGAACTGGGACGAAGGCCCCGATGTCGGTGGTCCTCACGGCCCCTATCGCCAGTCCGAGCGCAAGCACTCCTACCGCCAGTATGCCGAGGACCTGGTCACGGCCGGGCACGCGTTTTACTGCTTCCGCACACCGGAAGAGCTTGAAGCCATCCGTGAAGAACGCAAGGCCCAGGGGCTGAATCCGGGCATCAAGGGCGATCTGGAGTTGCCTGAGGATGAAGTGAAGCGCCGCCTTGATGCAGGCGAGCCTTATGTGATTCGCATGAAAGTGCCCGATGAGGGCGTCTGCGAGATCGACGACATGCTTCGGGGCACCATTGAGATCGACTGGGCTCAGGTGGACTGCCAGATTCTTCTCAAGTCCGATGGCATGCCCACCTATCACCTGGCGAATGTGGTTGATGATCACCTGATGGAAATCACCCACGTTCTGCGTGGAGAGGAGTGGATCAACTCGGCGCCCAAACACAAGCTGCTGTATCAGTATTTTGGCTGGGAGATGCCGGTGCTCTGTCACTTGCCGCTGTTGCGTAATCCGGACAAGAGCAAGCTGTCCAAACGCAAGAACCCCACCAGCATCAACTTCTATGAGCGCATGGGTTTTCTGCCGGAGGCTGTGACCAATTACCTGGGGCGTATGGGCTGGTCAATGCCGGACGAGCGGGAAAAGTTCACCCTGGACGAGATGATCGAGAATTTTGACATCCAGCGTGTGTCCCTTGGTGGCCCGGTGTTCGATGTGGAGAAACTTCGCTGGCTGAACGGCCAGTGGCTGCGTGAAGAGCTGACCGAAGAGCAGTTCATGGAGCGCATGCGCCAGTGGTGGTTCAACGAGGATGCCCTGCGTGCTCTGGTGCCCCACATCAAGGGCAGGGCAGAAGTATTTTCGGATGTGGCGCCCATGGCTCAGTTCATGTTCTCCGGTATGCTCAACCTGAAGCCGGAAGACTTTGCCCACAACAAACTGGAGGAAGCTCAGATCAAGCGGGTTCTGCAGTTTACATTGTGGAAGCTTGAAGCCCAGCGCCATTGGAGCAAGGAAACCATCTTCGCGGACATCAAGGCCCTGGCCAAGGCCATGGAGCTGAAGATGGGTGATTTCATGTTCTCTATCTTTGTGGCGGTGGCTGGTACGCCGAACTCCTGGTCCGTGATGGATTCCATGGCGCTTCTGGGCCCTGACATGACCCGTTCAAGGCTTCGGCATGCGCTGGAAGTGATGGGTGGCTTTTCCAAGAAAGAAACAAAGAAAGTGGAAAAGGAGTACGCGGCTCTGGGTATTCATTGACCGCTTTGGTGAATTAATAAACGGCTCGAACAGGGATGTTCAGAAAACTGAAAAAAAGTGTGATTCAGAGGTTGACGCCCATAGGGCGGATCCTTAATATACGCAGCCGTTGAGGGGCCATAGCTCAGCTGGGAGAGCGCAACACTGGCAGTGTTGAGGTCGGCGGTTCGATCCCGCCTGGCTCCACCAATTTCTAGTCCCCTTCGTCTAGTGGCCTAGGACTCCGCCCTTTCACGGCGGCAACAGGGGTTCGAACCCCCTAGGGGACGCCAATTAGGCTTTTCGGTTTAGTCCACCGGAAAGCCATCAAAAAAACCGCCTTCGGGCGGTTTTTTTGTGCCTGTAAACCAGGGATCAGTAGAAAAGTTCTTCTGATCCCGTTTTCAGGACTTCAATCAACGCTCCGCAATGGCCCCTTTGCCAACACCTTCATAGGCCTTCACCCGGATGGTATCTGTCGCAAACTCCACCTTGAGCTTGTCAGCCATGTGGGCGGCAATCAGCTCCACCGTCGTGTCGGTATCCAGCATGTACACGCGCTCCTCTGGCAGAGTCAGCGCAAACTCGCCCTGGTTGGCTTCGTATTCGAAGGTCACATAGCGAACGCCGTCTTCACCCACATGCCGACGCACCACATCTTCTTCGGAACCCACGTAGATGTCGCGCCAGAGTTTCGCCCAGCGGCGTTCCAGGTCGTAATCGCGATGCCCGTTACGGTCGATACGGATCGGCGAACGGTGACCGTGGGCGATGCGCTGGCAGTTGCCCAGGTGTTTCTTCAGGCCGTGCACGTAGTGATAGTAGGCGCCGTCGATTTCTTCTTCCCGGAGGTTGATCTCCACGGAAATTACATTGGCGGGAAGCACCGCCTTGATTTCCTGTTCCAGCAGCGAGGCAACAGCTGATGGCACAACCCGGTCGGCGGACAGCCAGACGATGGCTTCGTCCGGCGACCGGTGAGTGATCTGGCTGCCATCGGTCAGCGACCAGTTGAAGGTGTCTGGCTCTTCCTCGTTCCATGACAATCCGTGGTAACCTCGGGGAATGACCAGGCGATGGTCCACTCGCTCATCAATGACCCGCTTGATGGTGCGTTTTACGTTGCTGAAGTCGAACACCATACCCTGTTCGTCCAGCTCCCCGCCAAGCACCACATCCGCAATCCAGCTTTCACCCACCAACCCCCGGGTCGGGTCGAGGTAAGCGAAATCGATAACGGTCAGGTTGTCTACAAACAGATGGTTCATCAAATTTCCAGGCGGGTATGATTGATTGATGGCGGAATTCTAGCAAAAATCATCGAATACAGCAGTCTGGCGGATTCCCCGGGCTCCATTTCTTACTGTACGGGTTTCATCATCTTAAACTTCGACAAGCTCAACGATCAGCAATTCCCGGTACTGGTACTGGCTGCCGGTGTCTCCAGCCGCCTTGGCCGGCCCAAAGCCCTGTTGCCTCTGGGCCCCCGGGATCCGGAGGTAACCGATTCCCGCAACCGTATTCTCCTGGATGCAGCCATTGGCCAGGGCCGAGTATTGAGCCCGGACGTCCGGGTTGTGTGCGGTGCCTGGTACCCCTTGATCCGCTTTCGTTGCCGACGCCAACCATCGTTATGGCTGAGAGCGCCGGATTGGCAGCATGGGATTTCAGCGTCGCTGTCTGCAGGGCTTCGAAGCCTGGGGCCCGCTGCGAAAGGGGCTTTCGTTCTGGTGGCGGACCAACCGTTATTGGATCTGAACGCCCTTGAGGCTTTTGGCAAGGCCGCGCGCTATGTGCCGGATCAGCCGATTGCCGCAGATTATGGGGGGCGGCCGGGCGTGCCTGCCTACCTTCCACGCTGGCTCTGGCCTCTGGTGCTTGATCTGGAGGGGGATAAGGGCGCCGGGCAGCTGCTGGCAGAGATGCGGGCCACCCGGGTCGATATTCCGGGGGTCCACGACGATGTGGACACCCCGGCAGACTGGCGCAGAATCCGGGCGCTGCTTAGCCGAAAAGGCCTGACAGCCAGGCAATCCCGACGCTGAAGATCCCGAGGCTTACGGCAAGACCAATGGTGTAGACTCGAGAGGCTGCAGAACGCTGTTGGGCAACGAACAGATCGATTGTCCGCTGGGCGATATCTTCAGCGGTTTCCCGGGAAATTTCGTGGGCCTGCTGAATGGCCTCGGATTGAAGGGTCTGCCAGAACTCGGTATCGATCGTCTGAACGCTGGTGATGTGATCTTTCAGCTCAGCCATATGATCGCTGGTAAAGCCGGAATTCTTTTTCAGCTCCTTCTTCAGAACTTCCAGCTCGCTGCCGAGGTTGAGATTGACTTCGGCGGCGACGTCGTCGCGCAGGCTTCTGGTTCGCTCCTCGACCATTTCAGTCACTGCGTTCAGGCGCTCCTCGATAGCCGCGTCCTGCTTGCTGCGAGACTCGTCCAGCGCGCGCTTCAGGTGGTCGAACTGTTCATCAAAGAGCGAGCTGAGCAGTTCATGCAGCCGATTGTTGATGTGGGTTTTGACCGCAGAACGGGCAATCTGCTCGATAAGCTCGCTGGTCAGGGGAACCACGTTGGCCTGAGGGTTACCACGACCGGCGGAATCGCCTGTTTTGGGAGACAGTTCCACCGAAGCATCCGCCGGGACGTTCAGTAATTCATCCTCGTCGACGTAGGCGGACGCTGATTCAGTGGGCGGTTCTGGCAGGGTTCCCCCTGTGACATCGCTGGCCAGTTGGTCCAGAACTTCTTTGAGTCCTTCGGTTTGTGGCGGCTTGGTCAGGATGTTGTAGACACCAAAGTTTCGCGCCTCTTCCATAAACGAGGACGATTTCTTGGATGTGCACATGATGATGGGAATGCTGGCGGTCTCCGGATTGCGCTTGATGGCCTTGGTGGCCTCAACGCCATTCATTCCGGGCATCAGATGGTCCATGAAGATGACATCCGGGCGGCCATGGCTGTTGAGGAAATCCAGGGCCTCTTCGGCCGAGCCAGCCATGTTGACTTCCATATCGCGACTCTCCAGCAGTTTGCTCAGGGCAAATCGTGCCACCTTGGAGTCATCTACCAGCAGAGCGTTTTTGATCGCCATGTCACTACCTCAATCGTTTACTGCAAACGCGTTTGTTATCGGGCTGCAGGGATTACCAGCCTTCCAGTTTCGGGCACTCTGTGGCCCGGTAGCTCTTGTCCCGATAACAGACACCGGGTTCAGTGGTTCGGGCAGTGAAAATCTCCCCTGCCGCCGTGGTCAGGCGCACCTGTCCGTAAGGCTCGCCATGACGGAAAGTGGCTTCGATTGAACTGCCGTTGGGGTTTTTCAGCAAACCCCTGCCATGAAACTTCCCTTCGATGTACTGACCTTCGTATTTCTTGCCACTGGCGAAGACCTCGGTTCCTGTACCGTGGAAAGCGCCGTTGGAAAATTCGCCTTCGTAGTGCCTTCCATCGGGGTAGGTCAGTGTGCCACTGCCATGAAATTCGTTGTTTCGGAATCCGCCCACATAGAGCATGCCGTCCGCAGTGGTCAGGGAGCCGTGGCCATTGAGTTGCCCGTCCTGCCAGTGTCCGGTCAGTATGTCTCCGTTTGCCAATGTCAGGGTGCCTTTGCCATTGAACTGGTCGGTCCGGAATTCGCCGGAGTACCTGGACCCGTCAGCGCTGCGCCATTCGCCTTCGCCCTCGCGTTGTCCGGCAGCCCAGTCTCCCTCGTAGCGGCTGCCGTCTGGATACCAGGCAGTGCCCTGGCCGTGGAATTTACCGTCCACAAAGTGGCCTTCGTAGCGCAGGCCGTCCGCATCCTGATAGGTGCCGTCACCGGTTTTCACACCGCCGACCCAGGTCCCGTCCCGGAAATTTACCGTGGTAAAGGCTTCCAGTTCGCCCACCAGGGTCATCTCGTTGCCGGCTTCAAGGGCCACGGTGCGATTCCAGGGCTTGAAGCCGGGCTTGCTGATAGTGACCTCATACCGGCCCGGATCCAGCTCCAGGTCCAGGCGAGTGGCGCCGTATTGCTCTCCGTTTATCGTCACCTGATCGCCGACCACATTGGAGCGGAGCACCAGCAGAGCCTGTGTTGGTCGCTCTGGCTGCTGTTGTTTTGCCGGTTTTTCCCGGGTTGCCTTGGCTGTATCAGTCCGGGTTGCCATGGCTGCCGGCGATTCAGCCATTGCCAGAACCTCCGGATTCTCAGGCATGGGCGGAATGGTGAACGGGGTGGCGTCGACCACGGGCGTGTTGGATTGCTGGGGAGCTGGCTCCGGTAGGGGGGGCGCAATGGCAGCAGGTTCAGGCGGCGCGCTGATCTCCGATTCATCAGGGCCGGATGTGATCACCTGCTCGACGGCAGGTGGCTCGAAGGTTTCCGTCATTCGAAGGTCATCCCGCACGGATGCGAACCCGGCGGTAACCAACAGCATAAGTGCCAGGGCATTTATGAACAGAAGCGGTCTGAAATCGACCATGACGGAACCTCGTGATCCTGCATTCTTGGAATTCTGTCTACCGCTTCATCTTACCCAGTGACTGCAACACTATGTAACAGAAAGTGTCCGGCAGTTACCGAGAATGCAGGCCAAATCACACTTTATCTGGAAGCTGATCATGGTTGAGTTGTTCCCATGATCTCATGTACACGTCGGCTTCGTATTCATAGGGTGATTTGAAGGGGGTCAGCACGAAGTCAAATACCAGGAAGAAGAACCCGATGGAGGCCCAGGCGATGACCAGTGTACTGATGGTGGTCGCTTGCACCTCTGGATTGGAATCAACGAAATCCTGCAACAGTGGGATCAGATCTGAAGCCAGCACAACGGGATTGAAGCTGGCCATCACAAATGGAACCCAGAAAGCGATAAAAACCGGGAAAAATCCAAAAGACCAGAGCAGGCGACGCAGCAGGTATATGGCAACTTCCCGCCAGAAGCGCTGTCTGATTTCCGGTACCTTCCGGATCCGGTCAAGGTAATTTCGTCGTTCTGCCCAATAAGCGGCGACTTCCGGAGCGTCAACTGCCTTTGTCTGAGGAGCGGGAGTTGTCATGGACGGCGAGGTACCCTTTAGCTACTGGAGTGATGCATGATAAGCGATACTACGTGTTACCCTACAATTCTCCAATTGTTTAAAGACAGGATAGTTTGAATGGCTGCAGTGATCGACAACGCAACCCATCCGGCCTTTGAGAAGCTTCGCAGTCACCGGATCGACACGCTCAACCTTGAGGTTGAGGAGTATCGTCACAGGAAAACCTGCGCCCGGCACCTGCACCTGGCCGCAGATAACGACGAGAACGTATTTTTCGTGGCGCTTCGAACCTTCCCGATGGATTCCACCGGCGTTGCTCACATTCTCGAGCATACCGCGCTTTGCGGCAGTGAGCGTTTTCCGGTTCGCGACCCATTCTTCATGATGATCCGGCGGTCGCTGAACACCTTCATGAATGCCTTTACCAGCAGCGACTGGACTGCCTATCCGTTCGCAAGCATGAACCGGAAAGACTTCGACAATCTGCTGTCGGTCTACCTCGATTGCGTGTTTTTCTCCAAGCTTGACCCACTGGATTTTGCCCAGGAGGGTCACCGCCTGGAATTCGACAAACCCGAGGATCCCTCGACCGATCTGGTCTATCGGGGCGTTGTCTACAACGAGATGAAAGGCGCGATGAGTTCGCCAACTTCCCAGCTGTGGCAGAACCTGAGCAGCCATCTGTTCCCGACCACGACCTATCACTATAACAGTGGTGGTGAGCCGGACCACATCGTTGACCTCAGTTACGACGACCTGCTTCAGTTCTATCGCCATCATTACCACCCCAGCAATGCGATATTTGCCACGTACGGCAATATTCCGGCCCATGAGCATCATGAAAAGTTTGAAGAGCTGGCACTGAAACGTTTTGACCGACTGGATATTGATCTGCCGGTCCGCGACGAGAAGCGCATGTTTGCGCCCGTTCGTGTGGAGCAGGGCTACGCCGTGAACGAGGGTGAGGGTACCGACAACAAGACCCACATCGTGGTGGGGTGGCTTCTGGGCCACAGCTTTGATCTTCAGGAGAACCTGGAGGGGCAGCTGTTGTCCGCCGTTCTGCTTGAAAACAGTGCCTCGCCGCTGATGCGGGCTCTGGAAACCACAGATCTGGGGCATGCACCGTCGCCCATGTGCGGGCTGGAAGATTCCAACCGTGAGATGACCTTTGTCTGTGGCATCGAAGGCAGCGAACCCGACAAGCACAAGGATCTGGAAGCGCTGCTCGAATCCACGCTTCTGAAGGTGGTGGAGGAAGGCGTCAGCGAGGAACGTCTCGAGGCCATCCTGCATCAGCTCGAACTGCACCAGCGGGAAATCGCTGGAGACCAGTTCCCGTACGGTCTGCAACTGATCATGAGCGCCATCGCACCCATGGTGCACGGTGGTGATCCTGTTGAACTGCTTGACCTGGAGCCGGTGCTGGCAACGCTCCGGGAGAAAATTCGGGATCCGCAGTATGTGCCAAACCTGATCCGCCGCAAGCTACTGGAGAACTCACACCGGGTCACTTTGACCCTGCGACCGGACGAAAAGCTCGAGTCCCGCCGGCAGGAGGCTATCCGTGAAGCCCTGGCCCGTCGCAAGGCCGAGCTGACCGACGAAGAAGTCCGTATGATCGTGGATCGGGCCAAGGCTCTGGAAGAGCGCCAGATGCACAAGGATGACGATTCCATCCTGCCAAAAGTGGATCTGTCCGACGTGCCCCTGCAGATGCCAGAGCCGGAAGGCCGTTATGACGGCGATATCTCGGCGACGGTTTATGCCCGTGGCACCAACGGTCTGGTATACGAACAGATTATTGTCCCGGTTCCGGCTCTGACAGAAGAAGAGCTTCTGCTGGTGCCTTATTACACCACCCTGATTTCCGAAGTGGGCTGTGGTGATCTGGACTACCTGCAGATGCAGGATCGTATTTCTGCGGAATCCGGTGGTATCGGGGCGGCGTTCAGCGCCAAAGGCCGTATTGATGATGTTCAGGATTTGTCCGGATACATCATCTTCAATGGCAAGGCGCTGGCCCGTAACCGCAGTGAGTTGACCCGTCTTCTGCGGGATGTCTACACCAGCGCCCGCTTTGACGAGAAAGAACGGATCCGGGAAATTATTGCCCAGATTCGGGCTCGTCGAGAGCAGGCGGTGACCGGCAGTGGTCATGCGCTGGCCATGGGCGCGGCGTCTCAGGGCATGAGCCCGGGAGCCTGGCTGTCTTTCCGGCTCGGTGGTCTTGCCGGTATTCGCGGTACCAAGCAGCTGGATCAGGCCCTGAAGGATCCGGAGGAGCTGGCGGCTCTGTGTGACGGACTGTCTGCGTTGCATGAGAAAATTCGCAACCAGGGGCGTGAGTTCCTGGTGATCGGTGAGGACGAGCAGCTTCCGGCGATGGTTGATGACCTGAAGTCCTGCTGGCGCGATGCTTCCGAAGCAGCCGTTTCTGACTGGAAAATGGAGTCGGTCAATTACACAACCCGCGAGGCGTGGCTGACCTCTACCCAGGTCAACTTCTGTTCCAAAGCCTACAGCACGGTAGCGGTGGACCATCCGGATGCGGCGGCACTGACCGTGCTTGGTGGTTTCCTGCGCAACGGTTATTTACACCGTGCCATCCGTGAAAAGGGCGGTGCTTACGGTGGTGGCGCTGGCCAGGACAGCGTGAATGGTACCTTCCGGTTCTTCTCCTACCGGGATCCGCGCCTGGAGGAAACGTTGGACGATTTCGATGCCGCCCTGGCGTGGTTGCAGGACAGCGACCATGATTATCAGGAGCTTGAAGAGTCGATTCTTGGTGTTATTGGCCAGCTCGACAGGCCCCGGTCCCCGGCCGGTGCGGCTCGGCATGCTTTCCACAACAAGCTGTTTGGCCGCACCCTGGAACAGCGGGCGAGGTTCCGGGAACGAGTGCTGTCGGTCACACTGGATGACCTGAAACGCGTGGCCAGAACCTGGCTGGTGCCCGAAAAAGCCAGTACCGCAGTGGTAACCAGCCCGGAGAATCGGGCCAGGGCCGAGAAACTTGGGTTGGCTATCGAAGAACTCTAGAGCCCGGCTTCACAAAAAGGCGCTATGAAAAAGGGGTCAGATGAAATGTTCATCTGACCCCTTTTCAGTTGCCCGGTCATTTCCCTGGCGCCCTGCGATGTTTAGCGGTGTCTTTTCAGCCCGGTTGTTACCATGATTCGGGTGGAGATTTCCTCTACGGAATAGGCCGTGGTGTTCAAGTAAGGAATCCGCTCACGCTTGTACATCAACTCGATTTCCTCGATTTCGTGCATGCACTGCTTGATGGAGGAGTAGCGGGAGTTTGGCCGGCGCTCGTTGCGTATGGTCGCTAGGCGTTCCGGATCAATGGTCAGCCCAAAGATCTTCTCTTTGTGAGGTTTGAGTGCTTTGGGGATCTGTTGGTCTGCCAGGTCTTCTTCCGTAATCGGATAGTTGGCCGCCTTCACGCCATATTGCAGGGCCAGATAGAGGCAGGTGGGTGTTTTCCCGCTACGAGAGGCACCCACGAGGATCAGATCGGCTTCATCGTAATGCCGCGTGCGTGCGCCATCGTCATTATCCAGAGCAAAGTTGACCGCATTGATCCTGCGCTCGTAGCTCCCTTCGTTATTGATGGCATGGGATTTACCCACGGTATATGAGGAAGAGGACTGCAACTCTTCCTCCATGGGTTTGAGAAAGGTCCCGAAAATATCCACCATGAAGCCTTCGGCGGTGGCGATGATTTCCCGGATATCGCTATTTACAATGGTGTCGAACACCAGCGGGCGTGCGCCATCGGTTTCGGCCGCCTTGTTGATCCGTTTGACCATTTCCCGGGCTTTTTCTTCGTCCGCAATATAGGGAACGGTGACCCGTTCGAATTCGATCTTTTCGAATTGGGCCAGAAGGCTGTGCCCCAGTGCTTCGGCTGTCAGGCCGGTGCCATCAGAAATGAAAAAAGCAGTGCGTTTCATGCTGTATCGTCCGGTTCCATGGTTCCTTGATTCCTGGCCTGGTGGCCTAGGTAATTTCCGCAGGTTACAGTATCATACACGCCAAGTTCGAGACTCCGCAGTGGATATTGCCTACTTTTACCGCTGGCCTGATTTTGCTCTTAGCTTCACAGACTCAAGGGAGACATGCTTTGGAAGATTACATTATCTGGTTTGATCACCTGGGAATGTCCGATGTCGATCGGGTAGGCGGCAAGAACGCCTCACTCGGCGAAATGATCAGTAATCTCGCCAACGCAGGTGTTACCGTTCCGGGTGGTTTTGCCACTACAGCGCACGCCTATCGCGAATTTCTCGCTACGGACGGATTGAAGGAGCGCATCGACAATGCTCTGGACGTTCTGGATATCAATGACGTAAACGAGCTGGCCCGGGTAGGTGCGCAGATTCGCCAGTGGATCATCGAGACACCATTCCCGGACGTTCTGGAAAATGCCCTGAAGGAATCGTTCGCCGCCCTGCAGGATGGCAATGAACACATGGCGGTTGCGGTTCGCTCCTCTGCCACCGCGGAAGACCTGCCGGACGCGTCATTCGCCGGTCAGCAGGAAACCTTCCTGAACGTGGTGGGCCTTGAGCAGGTTCGCACTTCTGTGAAGGAAGTGTTTGCCTCGTTGTTCAATGACCGCGCTATTTCCTACCGCGTACATCACGGTTTTGACCACAAAATGGTCGCGCTTTCAGCTGGCATCCAGAAAATGGTGCGCAGTGAAACAGCGGCCAGCGGCGTTATGTTTACCCTCGACACCGAATCCGGCTTCCGCGACGTGGTGTTCGTGACCGCTTCCTACGGCCTGGGTGAGACGGTCGTTCAGGGCGCTGTGAACCCGGATGAATTCTACGTACACAAGCCGACTCTGGAAGCGGACCGTCCGGCTGTGCTTCGCCGCAATCTGGGCAGCAAAGCCATCAAGATGGTCTACCACACCAAGCCCGGCGAGGGAGAATTCGTTGAAACCGTCAAGGTGGAGCAGGAAGAGCGCAACCGCTTCTGCATCACCGATGCCGAGGTGGAAGACCTGGCGCGCCAGGCGATGATCATCGAGAAGCACTACCAGCGTCCGATGGACATCGAGTGGGCCAAAGATGGGGACGACGGCAAGATCTATATCGTTCAGGCCCGCCCTGAGACGGTGAAAAGTCGTGCCTCTGCTAACGTAATGGAGCGTTATCTCCTCAAAGAGACCGGCAAGGTTCTGGTCGAAGGCCGGAGTATCGGCCACAAGATTGGTAGCGGTCCCGTGAAGATCATTACCAGCATCAAGGAAATGGATCGTGTTCAGGCCGGCGATGTGCTGGTCACCGACATGACCGACCCGGATTGGGAGCCGGTCATGAAACGGGCCTCCGCCATCGTGACTGATCGTGGTGGTCGTACCTGCCACGCGGCGATCATTGCCCGCGAGCTTGGCATTCCGGCCGTGGTCGGTTGCGGCGATGCCACCGAGTTGTTGACCGATGGCCAGGAAGTCACTGTTTCCTGCGCCGAAGGTGATACCGGTATGATCTATGAGGGTGCTCTGGACTTCGAGCTGCGGGAAAACACCGTGGACTCCATGCCCAACATACCGTTCAAGATCATGATGAACGTGGGCAACCCGGACCGGGCCTTTGATTTCCAGGCGCTGCCGAACGAGGGCGTCGGCCTGGCACGGCTGGAGTTCATCATCAACCGTATGATCGGCGTTCACCCCAAGGCACTGCTGAACTTCGACGGGCTGCCGCGGGATATCAAGCAGACGGTCGAGAAGCGCATCTCCGGCTACAGCTCGCCGGTGGATTTCTATGTCGACAAGCTGGTTGAGGGCATCTCCACTCTGGCGGCTGCGTTTGCACCCAAGAAAGTGATCGTGCGGTTGTCGGATTTCAAATCCAACGAATACGCCAACCTGATCGGCGGTACCCTCTACGAGCCGGACGAAGAAAACCCGATGCTCGGGTTCCGGGGCGCCTCCCGGTACATCTCTGACACTTTCCGGGACTGCTTCGAGCTGGAATGCCGCGCCCTGAAGAAAGTGCGCAACGAGATGGGCTTGACCAACGTGGAGGTCATGGTTCCGTTTGTTCGCACGGTGGGTGAAGCAGAGCAGGTTGTGAATCTGCTGGCGGAGAACGGACTCAAGCGCGGTGACAACGGCCTGCGAGTGATCATGATGTGCGAGCTGCCGGCCAACGCGCTGTTGGCGGATCAGTTCCTTGAGCACTTTGACGGCTTCTCTATCGGCTCCAATGACCTGACCCAGCTGACACTGGGCCTGGACAGGGACTCGGGCATCATCGCCCACCTGTTTGATGAGCGTAACGATGCGGTCAAGGCCCTGTTGTCCAACGCGATTCAGGCCTGTAAGAAAGCCGGCAAGTATATTGGTATCTGCGGGCAGGGACCATCGGATCATCCGGATCTTGCCAAATGGTTGATGGATCAGGGCATTGATACGGTGTCACTGAACCCGGATTCGGTGCTGGATACCTGGTTCTTCCTGGCCGACGAAAAAATCGACTGAGTTTATTTCCAGGATAAGGAGAGCGGCAACGTGACGACAATAATTACCCCGGACCTGTGCGACGAATTTCCGGAAGTGCAGGTGGTAGAGCCCGGTTTCAACAACTACGGCGGCAACAAGGCCTTTGGCGGTGAGATTGTCACCGTGAAGTGCTTCGAAGATAACTCCGTGGTGAAAGAGCAGGTTGGCCAACCTGGAAACGGTCGTGTGATGGTCGTGGACGGTGGCGCTTCAAAGCGTCACGCACTGCTGGGTGACATGCTGGCAGAGAAAGCGGCGAGCAACGGGTGGGCCGGTCTTATTATCTATGGTTGCGTGCGCGACGTGGATGAGATTGGCAACACCGCCCTGGGTGTACAGGCCCTTGGCACTCATCCCAGAAAAAGTGAGAAGCGTGGCCTGGGAGACCTGAATGTTCCGGTCACTTTCCACGGCGTTACCTTCCACCCCGGGCACTATGTCTATGCCGACAACAACGGCATTATCGTCTCGGAAAAGCCTCTGGTTTGAGGCTTCTGCGGGCACAGACAAAAACGGCGGCCAATGGCCGCCGTTTTTCGTTCAGCGAGTAACTTCGCTGATGTTGGTTCCCAGCAGGAATCCGTCGCCTTCCGCCTCGCAGCGAATCACTTCGCAAACCGCCTCAAGCGGCGGGAATTGATCACTGCTGGGATGAAGAACCGTCTGGAGCTCCTCTCCCACGGCTACTTCCCGATCGACGTAAAGCTGCATGCCGGTGGCGCTCAGGTCGCGACACACCCCCTTGAAGCAATTGCCCTGGCTATCGGTGATCTCAATCTCAGAGTTTACCTGCATACGGTGGAAGTCGCGTTTTTCCGAATAGTCTTTCATGGCATCAGGCCCAGTTGTCGGTTTTTCTCGTCGGTTTGAGCATGGGGATGATCAGTGCCAGCAGCACACCACCAAGAACCAGGCCGGCGCCCAGCAACATGAAGTCGTATTCCTTGCTGGCTTCAAGACGTTCGTTTTCGGCCGTCAGTACCTCAAGGTCGTTGCGAATCTTCTGGTTTTCTTCACGGAGCTCGCGATTGCGACGTTCCAGGTTAATGGAATCTGCGGCGATACTCTTGATCCGCTGGAGCTCTTCCTGGAGCTCCTGGGAGCGGTCAGAAAGAGAGGCTTCAGAGCTTTCCAGGGCGTTACGTTCATTGACGACGTTGGACAACTGCTCCTTTACCTGGGCCAACTCAGCGCGGGTTTCTTCCAGCTGGCGATTGGCTGTCCGAAGGCGGTCTGCCGCGATAGGCGTTTCGCTCAGGTACTGGCTGGAAACCCAGCCCTCAGTGCCCTTGGGCGTGCGAACAAGTGTATACCCGGAATCGGACGCCTCGATCACTTCCAGCGGTGTGCCGCTGGGAACCGCGTTCTCGATGATCCGGAACTGGGAGCCCGCGCCGGATCTCACCGGAAGATACAACTGGTCGTCCACCCAGACAGTTTTGGCCTGGGCAACGGCAATGGACGACACTGCGAACAAGACACTGATGGCGAGACGAAAAAGCGTCACTGGTTACGTTCCCTGAAGTTCTGCGATTGAAATCTGAGCGTGATTAAAAGCGCAATTTTGTCACAGATGCCCCGCCGTGCAAGCGAGCCATCATTACAATAAACTCATAGAGCCCCATGGCATCGCTTACGGCAAAACAGCCTTGAAGGGCTTCACCACCACCTTCTGGTAGACGCCTGCATCCACATAAGGGTCGGCATCTGCCCACGCCTGGGCTGCTTCCAGGGAGTCGAACTCCGCGACCACCAGGCTGCCGGTAAAGCCGGCATCGCCAGGCTCTGGTGTGTCGAGCGCCGGGTGAGGACCGGCAACAAGTAACCGGCCTTCGGCTTTCAATGCCTGCAGCCGCTCGATGTGAGCAGGTCGCGCGGACTGACGCAACGGCAGGCTGTTCTCGACGTCTTCACTGATAATCGCGTAGTACATTCAGCTCTCCGTAATGACACTCATAACCGGGGTGAACAGCCAGACAATCAGCGGTCGTGTCGCGCAAGGGTTGGCTGGTACACTGTAAGCCCGCGGCACGCCGCCAGTTATCTGATGATTCAGGATATTTTGTGACTATACCGCAAGACCCGCATTTGTGCATTGATCTACATTGCCACAGCACGGCTTCCGATGGCGCGCTATCACCGGCCGCGCTGGTTGAGCGGGCTGCCGGTCGCGGCGTCACCCATCTTTCCCTGACCGACCATGACACGATCGCCGGCCTTGCCGAAGCGCAAACTGCTGCACAGGTACAGGGCATCGAGCTGATCCCCGGCGTTGAACTCTCCTGCCTCTGGAAAAGCCGCACGATCCACATCGTGGGTCTGGATTTTGATCCCGCTGCCGAGGGTTTTCGGCAGGCGCTTGAGCGGCAGAATGAGAATCGCTGGGCTCGTGCGCGAATGATCGCCGAGCGCCTGGGCAAGCTTGGTATTGATGATCTGCTGGCCAGGGCATCGGAGGCCGCCGGCGGGGACGTGCCGGGACGCCCGCACTTCGCCCAGGTTCTGACAGAGGCTGGCGTGGTCAATAATACCGGCCAGGCATTCAAACGGTATCTGGGCGCCGGTAAGCCGGGTGATGTAAAGGCCTTCTGGCCGGAGCTATCGGAGGTCGTTCGCTGGATTACCGAGGCGGGCGGCGTTGCGGTTCTTGCCCACCCCCGGAAATATCAGCTGACGGCAACCAAACTGAGGGAGCTGACCTCGGATTTCCGAAGGGCAGGGGGGCAAGCCATCGAGGTGTCCACCTCCGGGCAGTCCAGCGGCGACCTGGGCTTTCTGGCAGAGCTGTGCAGGAAAGAGAAGTTACTGGCGTCCCAGGGCAGTGATTTTCACTTTCCGGGTGCGCCCTGGTGTGAGCTTGGCCGCATCATGAAAATGCCAGACGGGCTTGAGCCGGTCTGGCATTCCTTCAGGCAACCCATTTTGAGGTCTGCGACGGGTTAATCCGGCGCGTGGAACAGAAGGTACAGGTCGGTCAGTGAGTCCGGAATGGCATCGGCCATTTGCCGGGACAACTTCTCACTGTTGCGAACTTTCTGGAAGTCCTCGTCGTCGAACAGTCCCGATAGGGTCAGCATAGGCACCATCAGATCGGCGGTCTCTTCCTCGCTGGATGCCTCCAACCATTCCTCTTCATGTTCAAGGAAAGTGTCCACAAACCCGGCGCACCAGTTTTCCAGAGCGTTCATCGGGTCGCCGTCCTCGGGCTCCGGCAATTCCAGGGCCTGCCCCATATCCAGGGCATGGGCCATGTCATTTGCCAACTGGGCGGAGCAGCGCCTGAACACCTCGGGAATCCCGGTGTCCGGCAACTGATCGGCGCCAGTGGCGAGGCGGAAGATGTCTTCCGCACTCAGTTCGGCCGGGCCGACGACGCTGGCGCAGACCACCCCGTGGAAGCCGAAGAAGTCCAGGGCATCCTCCCCCCAGGGTTCCGCGAAGAGGATGTCTTCCAGCGCTTCAATGTCGGAGTTCGATAGCATCAGTTAGTTGCTCCCGGCCTTCTTGGCCTCTTCCGCAGCTTTCTGACGCTTGCGGACCTCTCTGGGGTCGTTGTAGGCGCGACCCGGTGTCACCGGCACGTCGACTGTCGGAGTCTCGGAGGGCGTGTCCTTCGCTGCAGGCTCCGGAGCAGAGGGCTTTTCGACTTTTTCAGCTTCTGCCTTTTCAGGCTCGGCCTTCTTTTCCTCGGCTTTTGCCGGTGCCGGTTGCTTCGGTTCCGGCTGGCTTTCCGGGGCCTGGATTCCGGCTGCCGCCTTCACCTCCGCAGGCTCTTTAGCTTTTCCGGGCTCTGCTGCCGCCTCTGATTTGGCTGCCGGCTCGGGTTTGGCCTTGGGCGCGGCTGCCTCTTTTGATTCAGCAGGCTGCTTTTTGGCTTCCGGTGCCTGCTCGCTTCCGGCTGCGGTCTTGGGTTCCGGCTCTGGCTTGGTGTCTGTTTGCTGAGCCTGCTCGGCAGCCTTTGCGCCAGCCTGTTGCGGCTTCGGGCGAGGTTCGGAGCTCTTTTCCGTTTTGGCGGCCCCACCCTTTTCGGCCTTTTCAGCGTTCAACTGATCAGCTTCAGGCTTTTCAACTGGCTTGCCACTGGCCTTTGCCGTCTCTTCTGACTGGGCCTGCGGTTTGCTGTCAGAGGGTGCCTTGGCTGAAGGCGTCTGCTCAGGCTTCGGCTCCTTTGTGGGCTGTTCCTGGGCTGCAGCTGGTTTCGGCGCTTCATTGGCCGCTGACGCTGTATCAGTCCGGGATTCGGACTTCTCAGACTTTGCGGGCGCCTTGTTTGAAGGCTCCATCGGTTGCTCGGCTTTTACTTCCGCCTTGCTCTCGTCCCGACCTTTTTCAGGTTGGGTGTCCTTCTGGTGCTTCTCGCTGCGGGCTGCTTTACGGTCCGCCGGTGAGGAGGCCGGTGTCTCAGCGGGCGATCCGTCACGATTACGTTGGCGACGTGGCTTGCGACGCTTTTCGTCAGAGCCGGACTTGTCAGCCGAGCCGGACTTGGTGGCGTTATCCTGCGGGCCCTGATCCTTCTGGTCCTTCTGGTCCTTCTGGTCGCGGTTGTCCTTCTGGTCCCGCTGGGGCCTGTTGCGGCCACGGCCCTGGTTATCGCGACGGTTATCACGGCGATTATCAGAGCCTTTGTTGTCTCCGCCCTTGTTATCGCCTCCGCGATTGTCCGAGCCTTTGTTGTCAGCCCCCTGACGGTTCTGGTTGCCGCGGCTCTGGTCATCACTGCGGTTGCGTCCGCGCCCGCGGTTGTCGTCACCACGGCTTTGTTGGCCGCCCTGGCGCCGGTCGTTACCACTGCGGTTGCCACCGGAGCGCTGTTCGTCACCGCGGGCTACCCGGGACTTGCGACGGTCCTGCCGTCCCTGGTTTCGGCGGTCTTCGCGCTGGTTCTTGCCCTGGTCGAGAATTTCGGTCTTTTGCTCTTCTTCGCCGCTGAAGAAGGCGGAGATCTTACGACCGAGCCGGCGGAACAGGCCTTCTTCCTGATCGGCTGTTTCCTCTGCTTTCGGTGCTGCCGGAGTGGGCGCGGGCGCGCTGGGCCGGATGGCCTTCACAGCGGCCTGCTCTCGAACCGGCTTTTCAGGGGCCGGAGCCTCAAAGATTTCCTCTTCGCGCTCGCTGTATTCCTGGGCCACCTGGTGGCTGGAGATATGCTCGGGCGTGGTCTCATCCTGACGCATCCGGATGATTTCAAAGTGTGGCGTTTCCATGTGTGGTACTGGCACCACGACAACACTGACTTCCTGGCGAGCTTCAATGTCCGCCAGTTGCTTACGCTTCTCGTTCAGCAGGAAAGTGGCAACTGATACCGGCACAACGGCCCGTACTTCGCCGGTCTTGTCCTTCGAGGATTCCTCGTAGATCAGCCGCATGATGCTGAGGGCGAGGGACTCGATACCGCGAATCGTGCCCTGTCCTTCGCACCGGGGGCAGACTTCGCTGCGGGTCTCACCTAGGGAGGGGCGCAGGCGCTGACGGGACATTTCCAGCAGGCCGAAACGGGAGATCTTGCCGACCTGAACCCGGGCCCGGTCGATTTCCAGGGCCTCCCGCATCTTCTGTTCCACTTCCCGCTGGTGCTTGGCCGGCGTCATGTCGATGAAGTCGATGACAATCAGGCCACCCATGTCACGCAGTCGCAGCTGGCGGGCGATTTCCTCGGCCGCCTCCAGGTTGGTCTGGAGTGCGGTTTCCTCGATATCCTGGCCTTTGGTGGCCCGGGAGGAGTTGATGTCGATGGAAACCAGGGCCTCGGTCGGGTCAATCACGATGGAGCCGCCGGAGGGCAGTTTTACTTCCCTCTGGAACGCCGTCTCGATCTGGCCTTCAATCTGGTAGCGACTGAACAGGGGGATTTCATCTTTGTACAGCTTGATCTTGTTTTCGAACGTGGGCATGACGGCGCGGACGAAATTCAGGACGTCCTCGTAAACCCCGTTGGCGTCAATCAGCACCTCGCCGATATCCTGGCGTAGGTAGTCGCGAACGGCGCGAATGATAACGTTGCTTTCCTGATGAATCAGGAAGGGCGCCTTGCGCTCACCAGCGGCCTGGGTGATGGCTTCCCAGAACTGCACCAGATAGTCCAGATCCCACTGAAGTTCTTCGGTGCTGCGGCCGATACCGGCGGTGCGGACGATGATGCCCATGGACTTGGGTACCTGGACATCGTTCATGGCTTCTTTGAGTTGGGCCCGCTCATCGCCCTCAATGCGGCGTGAAATACCGCCGGCACGGGGGTTGTTGGGCATCAGCACCAGATAGCGGCCGGCGAGGGAGATGAAGGTGGTCAGGGCCGCGCCCTTGTTGCCACGCTCTTCCTTGTCCACCTGAACGATTACTTCCTGGCCTTCGGACACTACGTCCTTGATGTTGATCTTGCCTTCGATCTGGCCGGGAGATTTCTTGAAGTATTCCTTGGAAATTTCCTTGAGCGGAAGAAAACCGTGGCGCTCGGCACCGAAATCGACAAAGGCGGCTTCAAGGCTGGGCTCAACGCGGGTAATGCGGCCTTTATAGATGTTCGCCTTTTTCTGCTCGCGGGAGCTGGATTCGATATCAAGATCAAACAGACGCTGGCCGTCAACGAGGGCGACGCGCAACTCTTCAGGATGAGTTGCATTAATGAGCATTCTTTTCATGGAAAGAAAGAGTTCCTGTCGTTTAATTTGACAGAAAACCAGAGGGGATCGCATCAGCGAAGCAGGATGTGCGTGCCGCGGGCCCTGTTACATCAAGGGCGGACCGGCGGCCAGACGAATCAGACCCTTCGGGGGTGTGATCCTGTCGGTCTGAGACCAACGCCGACGATCCGTCTGCCTGTAGGCAGGGAGAGGTCGTGTAAGGTTCGTGTCTGTTGACGCATGTTATCCGTTTTCAGGTTCACTCAGGTGCCTGGGTCTCACGTCGTATTCGTATGCTGGACGGCCCGGCCCTGGGTGGCAATGATTCTTCGCGATGTCGCCCGCGGTTTTCTGCGCGGTTTTTCTTTCTCCCGGGTACAGGATGCAGTCTTGTGAAGATCTGTCCTGGTCCTCCGGGAGCATTTCTCTCGCCGTTCCCGGTAGTGATTGGGTGCACGGCGTTCAAACTCTCGAATAGTGTCGGTATACTTCTGCCGCTCCGGCTTCTGACTTGAGTTGGTCAGGCCGTAGACAAACGGCAGAGCACGCCGGAATATAACAGTATTCATGCACCCGTTCAATCCTGTAGCTACTCCATCATCCAAGGAACTTCATGTCCCGAAAGTCAGCCAGCAAAAAGCCACCCCGGACCAGGCCCGATAAGCCGGTCAGGACAAGTGAGGTTGGCGGTGGGAATGCTGCTGCCCGAGGCGAAGTTCGTCTGGGCGTTCAGTGGGTTACCGTGGATGAGGATAACGACGGTCAGAGGGTGGATAACTTTCTTCTTGCCCAGCTGCGTGGTGTGCCCAAGAGCATTATTTATCGAATTATCCGCAAGGGCGAGGTTCGGGTGAACAAGGGGCGTGTGAAGCCGGATACCCGCGTGAATACCGGTGATCAGGTGCGCATACCGCCGATTACCCGCAAGGAAAAACCGGAGCAGGTGGCGCCAGGTTCCCGGGTTCAGGGCGTCATGGAGGCGGCCGTTGTGTTCGAGAACGACCAGATGCTGGTGGTCAACAAGCCCTCCGGTATTGCGGTTCACGGCGGCAGCGGGCTGAGCTTCGGGTTAATTGAGGTGCTTCGTTCGGCTCGTCCGTCAGCAAAATTCCTGGAGCTTGTTCATCGTCTGGATCGCGATACATCCGGCCTGGTCATGGTAGCCAAGAAGCGATCGGCACTGCGTTTCTTGCAGGATGAGCTGCGACAGAAGCGCATTCGCAAGCACTATCATGCGCTGGTTGCCGGCGACTGGCCAGCCAGTATCGACCGGGTCGATGTGCCCCTGCTGCGCTATGAAATGCCAAACGGAGAGCGCCGGGTTCGGGTTGATGACTCTGGGAAAGCGTCCCTGACGACCTTTCGCTGCCTGGAACGCTTTGCCGGCTACAGTCTGGTGGAGGCCTCGCCGATTACCGGGCGGACACACCAGATCCGGGTGCACAGTGCCTGGGCCGGTCATCCGATTGCGGGTGACGACAAGTATATGGATGATGTCAGCCTCAAAGCTTTCCGCTCCATTGGCGGGCAGCGATTAATGCTGCATGCCCGCGCCCTGGAGTTCACCTTGCCGGTCACCGGTGAGTCGATGCGCCTGGAGGCGCCTTACGACGATGCATTCAACGACGTACTCAGGAAGCTTTCGGGGCGTCTTAAAGGATCCGATCAATGAACGTCAGAGTGGTTATTTTTGACTGGGACGGGACCCTGGTGGACTCGGTTGAGCACATTGCCGACAGTCTGCACCAGGCGGCGACCGAGTTGGGCTATCCGGCCCTGGAGCGAGAGGCCTACCGGGATATTATCGGCCTTGGCATGGTCGAGGCGCTGGAAAAACTCTACCCGGGCATCAGTCGTGAGGAAATGAATAATATCCGGGAAGGTTACGCGCGTTATTTCTTCAGCAAGGTGACAACACCCCAGAATGTGTTTGAAGGGATGGCCGAGGTGGTAGCAGATCTTCGTGGATCCGGGCGAAGTTGTTCCGTTGCTACTGGCAAGAGCCGGCGCGGGCTGGATTTTGCTCTGGTCTCCAGTGGCCTGGGTGACCACTTCGAAATTACCCGATGCGCCGATGAAACCCGCTCAAAACCTGATCCGGCGATGCTTGAGGAGATCCTTCGGTTCTACCGCATTGAGCCGGAAGAGGCGGTGATGATTGGTGATACCCGATATGACCTGGAAATGGCCCGGCGTATTGGCATGCCTTCCATCGGGGTTGAGTGGGGTGTCCACAAGCGGGACGTGCTGGGCGATTACTCGCCGCACGCCATTGTTGATTCGGTGCCTGACCTTCGTCGGGTGCTGGGGTTGTAGGTTGTAGACGGACCGAATTCATCGAATTTGCTGACAGGATGCGAGCATGAGTGACTGGGAATCTGACAAGCCTGCCGATTGGGGGGATAAGCCGGTAGAGCCAGAGAAGGAGGGTAAGCCGCTGTTCGGGAGAAAATCGCCGAAACTTCCGCCGGAATCCGGCCGTGACTGGAAGCTGATTGAAAAGCTGGTGATGTCGCTTCAGGCCGAGCAGCGAAGAAGTCGGCGCTGGGGCATCTTTTTCAAATTTCTGACCTTTGGTTATCTGATCGCTCTGCTGTTCATGTTCAAGTTTCCCATCGGCGACTCTCTGGAAGGTGTGGCAGGGGAGCATACTGCTCTGGTTGAAATAAATGGTCCGATCGCCGCGGACGAGCTGGCAAGCGCTGATAACATCGTTGGTTCCCTTCGAACGGCCTTCGAGGAGCCGAACTCTGTGGCCGTGATTCTGCGCATCAACAGTCCGGGCGGCAGTCCGGTTCAGGCGGGTTATGTTTACGACGAGATCAAGCGTTTGCGGGAGGAATACCCCGAGAAAAAGGTTTACGCCGTGATCTCCGATATTGGTGCCTCCGGAGCCTATTATATTGCGGCCGCCGCGGATGAAATTTACGCCAACCGTGCCAGCCTCGTTGGCTCCATTGGCGTTGTGGCTGGCGGTTTCGGGTTTACCGGGGTTATGGAAAAAATCGGTGTGGATCGCCGTCTTTATACCGCCGGCGAGAACAAGGCTTTCCTGGATCCGTTCTCTCCGGAGGAGCAAGAGGAGGTGGCGTTCTGGCAGAGCGTGCTGGAAAACACCCATCAACAGTTTATTGCAGCCGTAAAGCAGGGGCGTGGTGATCGCCTGTCAGATGACGAAAGACTGTTCAGTGGTCTGGTGTGGAGTGGCGAGCAAGCCGTTGAGCTTGGTCTGGCCGATGGGTTAGGCAGTGCTTCACACGTGGCTCGGCAGATCATCGGGCAGGAAAAGCTTGTGGACTACAGTCGTCGCAAGTCGCCATTCCAGGATATTGTCGATCAGCTTGGTGTCGCCTTTGGCGAGGGGGTCGCCAGTCAGTTGGTCGAGTCCCGTCTCGAGCTGCGTTAAGTTTTTTCGGGCTCAGGCCGGTTTTCCAGCAGGGGATTCCGGCCCCAGCGCCGAAGCATGTCGTTCAGGGCGATCAGCGGTAGCCCTACCAGGCTGTTAGGGTCCCGGCCTTCAAGCGCTTCGAACAGTGTGATGCCCAGGCCTTCCATCTTGAAGCTGCCGGCGCAGTCGTAGGGTTTTTCTTGCTGCAGGTAGGCTTCTATCTCCGCGTCAGTCAGTTCACGGAACCGGACATTGTAAGGTTCGCAGAGACTTTCGAGCTTTCCGGAATCGGCGTCGAGCAGTGCCAGGCCTGTCAGAAACAAGACTCTGTGGCCGCTGCTCTGACGCAATTGGTGCGCTGCCTGTTCATGGCCGCCGGGCTTGCTCAGCACCGAGCCGTCCGGTAGGCAAGCCACCTGGTCTGAACCGATGATCCAGTGCCCGGGAAAGCGGTCCGCCAGTGCACGGGCCTTGTTTACGGCCAGGCGCGTGGCCAGGGATTCTCCGGATTCGTCTGGTTCTGGCGATTCGTCGATGTCTGGGCTGGCGCAGGTGAACGGCAGGCCCAGCCGTTCCAGAAGCCCTTTCCGATAGGGTGATGAAGACGCGAGTAAAAGCGGTTTTCGGGTCATCGATAGGTCCTTTGAGTGCCTGGCCCAAGTAATTGAGATGCGGTTATCGTAAATTACACCTATCTGCACGGGAACCCCCGTGAAAAAGCAACGAAGTCTTTGACACCAGAGGGCTGCGCCCCTAAAATTGCGCGCCTATGTCAAACGCGTCCAACGCCGAGTTGCCCAAATCTGTTGATCCTTACCGGTTAGCGGAACAGAACAGCACACTGGAGGGAGAGATTCCTATCAGCGGGCTAGGCCGTTTTCGCGAAGCGGTTCTCGGGTTCTCGGAAGGTGCCGCGTGCCGGGTAAAACTGTCTTTCTTTATGGATGGTGAACGGCGTCGCGTGGTGTCGGGTGAGCTGACCGCTCCCGTGGATCTGGAGTGTCAGCGGTGTATGGGTCCTATGAGTGTGACTCTGGAGTCCGGGTTCACCCTGGGGCTGGTCACCAGTGACGAGCAGGCCCAACAGCTACCGAAAGAGCTTGAGCCGTTTTTGACCGATGACTTCACCGCGGATCTCTGGTCCATGGTGGAAGACGAGTTGTTGCTGGTGTTGCCACCATTTCCGCTTCACGAACGGGATGAATGCCCTGCTCGGGAAGATCTGGAAGCATTTGAGCCTGATGGCTCCGAGGCAGAGCCGGTAAGAAAATCGGGCGAGAATCCGTTCAGTGTTCTGGCGGAACTCAAAAAGACAAAGCATTAACCGGGCGCGGTCTCCCTTGGGAAGCCGGCGCACATTTAACGAACAGACGTTACTTGTTCAGCAAGACAAAGTTTACGTTAACAGGTCAGGAGCATAATCATGGCTGTACAGCAAAACCGTAAGACCCGTTCCAAGCGTGGCATGCGCCGTTCACACGACGCCCTGAGCGCCGCTGCTCTGAGCACTGATGCGACCACAGGTGAAGTACATCGTCGTCACCACGTGTCTCCGGACGGCTTTTACCGTGGCAAGCAGGTAATCGAAGCACGCGACGAGTAATCTCGTTGCCGCTATGCATCGCCAGGAATCGGATGGCAGAACGGTGAAGCCGGTCACCATCGCGATTGACGCCATGAGTGGCGACCGCGGCGCAGCCGTTGTGGTTGCCGCGTCATTGCAGGCGGTGCGTGAAAACGAAGCCTTGAGCATCGTTCTGGTGGGAATCCGGAGCGAGCTTGAGGCTTTGTTGTGTGAAGGGCATGCCAGAATCCGCATTGTCGAAGCGGCGGATGTGGTCAGAATGAACGAGCGCCCCTCCCACGCCCTTCGCCACAAGAAGAATTCCTCCATGGCCATTGCGCTGGGTCTTGTCCGGGACGGCGAGGCGCAGGGCTGTGTCAGTGCCGGTAACACCGGCGCGCTGATGGCCTTTGGCCGCACCATTATCCGAATGTATCCGGGTATCGAGCGCCCGGCCATTGCCAAACTGATTCCTTCGCTTCGTGGACGTTGCCATGTTCTTGATCTTGGTGCCAACGTCGACTCCACTGCCGAAAATCTTTATCAGTACGCGCTGATGGGATCACTGATGGCTTCTGCCATCTGCAGCCAGGCAGAGCCCCGGGTTGCACTGCTGAACGTTGGCGAAGAAGAGATCAAAGGTAATGAGCAGGTCCGTCTGGCCTCTCATATGCTGGCCCAGTGCGACAGCATTAACTACATTGGTTATGTGGAAGGCAGTGATCTGTTTCGCGATGTGGCCGATGTGGTTGTCTGCGACGGCTTCGTGGGCAACATCGCCCTGAAGACCGGGGAAGGCGTTGCAGGTCTGCTGATCGAATTGATGGAACAGGCGTTCACCCGGAACCTCTACGGCAGGCTGGTCGGCCTGCTGGCCCGGCCGATTGTTGGTCGGCTTCTGCAATTGATGGATCCTTCCCGCCACAACGGTGCCAGCCTGCTCGGCCTTCAGGGTGTGGTGATCAAAAGCCATGGTAACGCCAATGAGCGCGCCATGCTGTCGGCTATTCGTCAGGCTGTCAGGGAAGTTGAGCTGGAAGTGCCCCGCCGTATCAATGAGCGTCTCGACGATCTCATGCTTTGAGTGCCTGAGACTAAAGTCTGTCCCCGTTTGACCACGCGTTCGCGGATAATTGGCCTAACTTGTACTATTGGCTAATCTCACGTAACCACCCAATGACGATAAGATTCCGCTTATGAAATCAGCCTTTATTTTTCCAGGACAAGGGTCGCAATCGGTGGGTATGCTTTCAGCTGCCGCTGAAGCCTGGCCCATTATCGACAGAACCTTTTCCGAAGCCTCCAATGTTCTCGGCTATGACCTCTGGGATCTCTGCCAAAAGGGGCCGGCGGATGAATTGAATAAAACCATGGTTACCCAGCCTGCACTGCTGACGGCCAGTGTAGCCCTTTGGCGGCAGTGGTTTGTTGCGGGAGGTGTTGCGCCGGACTTCCTTGCTGGTCACAGTCTGGGGGAGTACAGCGCCCTGGTTGCCGCCGAAAGCCTCGACTTTGTTGAGGCGGTAAAGCTGGTTCGCCTGCGTGGTGAGCTCATGCAAGACGCCGTACCGGCAGGGCAAGGCAAAATGGCTGCCATCCTCGGTCTTGAGGACGACGACGTCGTTGCCGCCTGTGAAGCAGCGGCACAGGGTGATGTGGTTTCTGCGGTTAACTTTAATGCTCCCGGCCAGGTTGTCATTGCTGGCTCGGCAGCCGCGGTTGATCGCGCTATTGAGGCCTGCAAGGAAAAAGGCGCCCGCAAGGCCATGCCATTGCCGGTCAGCGTGCCTTCCCACTGCGCCTTGATGAAAGGCGCTGCTGAAGAGTTGGCCAAAGCCCTGGAAGATGTGCGCTTTAATGATGCTGTCATCCCGGTCATACAAAATGTTAACGCTGCCGCCGAGACCGAATCCGCTACACTGAAGTCCAATCTGCTCAAGCAGCTTTATTCACCGGTACTGTGGACGGATTCCGTGCGTACTCTTGTTGCCAACGGCGTTGAGGTCGCCGTTGAATGCGGCACCGGCAAAGTCTTGGCGGGGCTTGCCAAACGCATCGACCGGACTTTGGCCGTTCACGGTATCGAAGATCCGGACTCGCTGGCGAAGGCGCTGGACGCCTTCGGTCAGTCCTGAAACGAAAGGGAGTTATTCATGTCTCTGGAAGGTAAAACTGCACTGGTAACCGGTGCGACCCGCGGCATTGGCCAGGCGATTGCCCGTGCGCTGGCCGAGCAGGGCGCTGAAGTCGTTGGCACCGCGACCAGCGAGGCCGGTGCTGAGTCCATCACCAAAGACCTCCAGTCGGCCGGTTTCAAAGGCTACGGCATGGTCATGAACGTTGCAGATCCAGCCAGCATTGAATCAGGCCTCAAGGCGCTGACGGAGAAGTCAGGTGCGCCTCTGATTCTGGTCAACAATGCCGGTATTACCCGCGACAACCTGCTGATGCGTTTGAAAGACGAGGACTGGGCGTCCGTTCTGGAAACCAATCTGTCCAGCGTCTATCGCACCAGCAAGGCTGTTCTGCGCGGCATGGCCAAGGCGAAATGGGGTCGGATCATTAACATCAGTTCCGTCGTTGCCGGCATGGGCAATCCGGGGCAGGGCAATTATTGCGCCGCCAAGGCCGGCGTTGAAGGGTTCACCCGGAGTCTGGCCAAAGAAATGTCGAACCGGGGTATCACCGCGAATTGTGTGGCGCCGGGATTTATTGACACTGATATGACAAAAAAACTGGACGACAAGCAGCGCGAGGCTATGCTGGAAATCATACCCGCGGGTCGTCTGGGTGAGCCGGAAGAAGTGGCCGCCGTGGTCGCCTTCCTGGCATCCGATGCAGCCGGTTACGTGACGGGTGAAACCATCAACGTGAACGGCGGAATGTACATGGGATAAACCCCCTGTGGGGGTCTGTGCGCAACTCCTTGTCGCACAACATGTTTATCAGAATCCCTGCTTGTTTGCAGGTAGGGTTTAAACTAAACTGGCAGCACTTGAGTTGCTTGGTTGACACACAAAGTGAGGACATTATGAGTACAGTTGAAGAGCGCGTGAAGAAGATCGTTTGTGAACAGTTGGGCGTTAAAGAGTCCGAAGTTCAGAACTCATCTTCTTTTGTAGAGGATCTTGGCGCTGACTCACTGGACACCGTTGAGCTGGTTATGGCACTGGAAGAGGAATTCGAAACCGAGATCCCTGACGAGGAAGCCGAGAAGCTGACAAGTGTTCAGGACGCGATCGACTACATCGTCGCGCACACCTGATACTCTGCATTTAAGAAAGCCAGGCAAAAAGCCGTCCTTGTGAAACAGCGAGGGACGGCTTTTTTATTGGCTGAAAATCAGGTTCAATCTGCGTTCAGATTCATTCGGACAAGATCAGGTGTAACAGGTTATGACTAAACGGCGAGTTGTCATCACAGGCATGGGCATGCTGTCTCCGGTCGGCAATAGCGTGGAGTCGTCCTGGCAAGCCATCCAGGCCGGACGTAGCGGGATTGGTATGATCGACCGCTTCGACGCATCGGCGTACAACACACGGATTGGAGGGGCCATCCGGGATCTGGATATGGAGCCCTACCTGTCCCCCAAGGATGCACGGAAACTCGACGCCTTTATCCATTACGGCCTGATTGCCGCCCAGCAGGCGGTGGACGACAGTGGCCTCGAATCCTTTGACAGGCTTGACCGCGAGCGCGTCGGTATTGCCATTGGCTCTGGCATCGGTGGCCTCGAGTACATCGAGAAAAGCGTTCTTACCATGGACAAGTCCGGTCCTCGAAAGGTTTCTCCGTTTTTCGTGCCGGCCTCCGTTATCAACATGATCTCCGGTAACGCTGCTATCCGCTTTGGCTATCGCGGTCCGAACATTGCGATTGTCACCGCCTGCACCACCGGCACCCACAACATTGGCTACGCTGCCCGTACGATTGCTTACGGTGACGCCGAAGTCATGCTGGCTGGTGGGTCTGAAATGGCGACCACGCGAACCGGCATGGCTGCCTTCTCCGCCGCCCGGGCCCTGTCCACGCGAAACGATGAGCCGGAAAAGGCCAGTCGACCGTGGGATAAAGATCGAGACGGCTTTGTACTCAGTGACGGTGCGGGTGTGGTGGTTCTCGAGGAGCTTGAGCACGCGAAACAGCGGGGCGCTACGATCTACGGCGAGGTGGTCGGCTTTGGCATGAGCGATGATGTCCACCACATCACCGCGCCGCCGGAGGATGGCGAGGGCGCGGCCCGTTCCATGGCCAATGCCGTGCGTGACGCTGGCCTCGACGCCGACGAGATTGACTATATCAACGCCCACGGCACCTCTACCCAGGTCGGAGACGTCGCCGAAGTGGCTGCTGTTCGGAGAGTATTCGGCGCACATGCTGAAAAGCTGGCCATGAGCAGTACCAAATCAATGACCGGGCACCTTCTTGGCGCAGCCGGTGCTGTTGAGGCGATCTTCTCGGTACTGGCCATACGCGATGGCGTGCTGCCGCCCACCATCAATCTGGATAATCCTGATGAAGGATGCGATCTGGATCTTGTGGCCCACAAGAGTCGTCAGGCCGATGTTCGAGTGGCGTTGTCCAACTCGTTCGGATTCGGTGGTACCAACGGAACCCTGATTTTCCGTCGCTACGAAGGCTGACACTCGTCGTGTTTCGTCTTTACTGGGCAGATGAGGGCGGCCTGCCTGCCGGTGATCGTGGTCTGGCCTATGGTGACGGGCTGTTCGAAACCATCCGGATGTCCGGGCACAGGGGTGTACTTTTATCCCGCCACCTGGAGCGAATGGTTAGTGACGCCGCGCGCCTTGGAGTCAAGGTTTCCCGGAAGGAACTCGCCAACGTTTGCGTCGAGGCGGCGCAACGTTTCGCTGATCGTTTTAATTCGGAGGACTGGGTTCTGAAACTGACGCTGACCCGCGGCAGTGGCGGGCGAGGGTATCGCCCGGACCCTGGCATGGAGCCTAACCTGATGGTTTCTGCCTCACCTTTGCCACCTGTGCCTGATCCAGCCGGTGTTGCGGTTGATGTCTCCAAAGTGCCGTTGACCGTTAATCCATTGCTGGCGGGGATCAAGTCTTTGAACCGGATAGAACAGGTCCTGGCGGCCTCTGATCTCGGGCCTTCTCTATTCGAGGTGATCATGGCGGACCGCGACGGCAATTTGGTCGAAGGCACCCGCACCAATCTTCTGCTTCGCCGGGGCGATTGCTGGCTGACACCGCCGGCATCAAGCCTGGCGGTTGCCGGTGTGCTCAGACAGTGGCTTCTGGAGCGACTCAGGCAAAGAGGGGATACGGTGACAGAGCGTCCAGTCACGGTAAACGATGTGCTTGGTCCAGATTGCCAGGGACTGTTTCTGCTCAACAGCGTGCTGGGTATTGTTCCGGTTCGTACTATCGCCGGTCATGATTTGCCTGTCGATGGCGGACTTGCGACAATCTTCAATCCTCTCGAAACACTGGAATAAATCGTTTGCTCAAGAAGTTATTGCTTGCGTGCGTTTGTGTCGCCGTCCTTGCCTCGGCAGGAACTGGTCTCTGGGTGTGGCAGGGTCTGCAAGGCCTGAACAAGCCGGTGATGCTCGAAGAGCCGCTGCTTTTTAACGTTCCCCAGGGCAGTTCTTTTATTGAAGTAGTTGGCCGACTTGAGTCTAAAGGACTGGTTTCAGACCGGTTGTGGCTCAGGCTCTATGGTCGGCTTGAGCCTGGACAAACCAGGATCAAGGCTGGCGAGTACGAATTTGTCGACGGCATGAGCCCCAGGGACATGATCGGTGCCATGGTGTCCGGCGATACCAAACACTGGTATGTGCAGTTTATCGAGGGTTGGACATTCAAGGATATGCGAGCAGCACTGGCCCGGGCCGAGCGGCTGGAGAAAGTGACCGGCCAGTGGACCACTGAGCAGATCATGGCGGCTGTTGGCGCCGAAGGCGAGCATCCCGAGGGTCGGTTCTTTCCCGATACCTACGCTTTCACCAGTAGCGAATCGGATCTTGATCTTCTGAAGCGGGCCTTCAACCGGATGGAAACCGTATTGGCCGAAGAGTGGGCAGCGCGGGAAGAAGGGCTCCCTTACGACACTCCCTATGAAGCTTTGATCATGGCCTCGATCGTGGAGCGCGAAACCGGAGCGCCCCATGAGCGGGATCAGGTTGCGGGCGTATTTGTTCGTCGTCTTCAGAAGGGGATGCGGCTGCAAACCGATCCCACGGTCATTTACGGCATGGGTGACAGCTATCAGGGCAGGATTGGTCGTAAGGATCTGCGTACCTATACGCCTTACAACACATACCGAATCAATGGATTACCTCCCACGCCCATAGCCCTCCCGGGGCGTGAATCCATTCACGCAGCGCTACACCCGGACAAAGGCGATGCACTTTACTTCGTCGCCCGGGGTGATGGCACCCACAAGTTCTCTCGCACACTCTCGGAGCACCAGAAGGCGGTGCGAGAGTTTCAGCTAAACCGACGTGAGGATTACCGTTCCTCGCCGGCGCCACAGGATGCCGATTCTGATGAGGATGCCGGATGAAGTCGCGGGGACAGTTCATAACATTTGAGGGCACCGAGGGCGTTGGCAAGTCGACCCAGTTGACCAACGCCGCCAGCACACTGGATCAGATGGGTCTTGATTATATTGTTACCCGTGAGCCAGGAGGCACGCCCATGGCTGAGGCCATCCGCGAGCTCCTACTGGCACCCCGGGACGAGCCGGTGAATGAAATTACCGAGCTGCTGCTGATGTTCGCGGCCAGAGCGCAGCATCTCCACACGCGGATCCTTCCAGCGTTGGAGCGAGGCCAGTGGGTCCTGTGCGACCGTTTTACCGATGCGACCTTTGCCTATCAGGGTGGTGGTCGGGGCGTTCCCGAAGAACGAATCGCCTTGCTTGAAACCCTTGTTCAGGGTGACATTCGTCCGGACCACGTTATCGTTCTGGATGCCCCCGTGGACACAGGCATGGCCCGAGCTCGCAAGCGGGGTGAACTGGATCGCTTTGAACAGGAAGATCTGGATTTTTTCCAGCGAATCAGGGATGCCTATCTTGCCAGGGCGACGGCACAGCCCGCCAGGTATCACGTGATTGATGCCGCTCGTCCGCTCTCAGAGGTGTCTGATCAGGTGTCGGGCCTTTTGAACCGGTGGGTCAATGGTCAATAGTTTCAAGTCCGACAAATGCTCTGGTTTTGCCGCCGTTTTTGTTCCATTCGTGCACTTTCTGTAATGTTCTGCTTTAATTGAGGAACATTCTCAGTTAAACGCTGGCAGTTTTAATGGTTAACGCGAAACTTCTGAAGCTTCCCACGGCCGCGCATCAGCACTGGCATGAGCACCACCAGATTGTCATCGGGGTTCGTGGAGAAGCCGAGTTGAGCGTTGATGGAGCAGGGGCCTACCTGGACACCTGGCGGGCTTATCTGGTGCCTACGGAGGCCCGACACGATTATCGTGGTAATGACAAGAACCATGTTCTGGTCATCAATCTGGATCCGCTTGCACCCGCCGTTAATTCTCCGGCTCACGCCGACTATGAGCGCATGATGCGGGTCTTTGAAAAGCCGCGAACCTTGCAAATGGATAGTCGCCTGCACGGTCTTGTCCAGTTCGCCGCCGGCGAGTTTGATCGCGCGCCCAATCATGTAACGCTCCAGCAGCACCTGGCTTCAAGCATTCTTTACTGCATGGCTGACCGGATCACGGATGGCCAGTCCTTCACGTCAAACCGGAATGCGATCAGCCCTGATGCAATCCGCCGCTTCATCCTCAGAAATCTCCATAAGAAGATCACCGTTGAAGACATGGCTGGAGAGGTTTGCCTCAGTGTCAGCCGGTTCCATGAGGTGTTCAGGGACCTGGCAGGCATAACGCCGCACCAGTTTCTGTTACAGACGCGCCTGGATCAGGCGGCGCACCTTCTCGCAACAACGACCCTTACCGTTTCTGAAATCAGTTATCGAACCGGTTTCTCGTCGCAAAGCGCGCTGACAAATGCCTTGCGGAAATACAAGGGGACCACGCCGTCACGATTACAGGTTGGCGAGCGTGTGGCCTGATTTGGCCCCTCAGTTCATTAGTCCCGTAGGATTGTGCAAAAGAATCGTAGGATTTCGTAAGCCTGAAATCCGCACTAATACTAACTTATAGCGACTGAAGCCCGGTGCGGGGTGAGAGTCGCAAATGCCCTTTGCGCACTCAGGTTCAGGGAATTACCACAAGGAAAAATCCCTGCTTCAATTGAGATGGAATTCGGGAACAAAAGAAGAATAGTGCAGCGAGTTGGCAGAAGGTCAGCCATGTGCTTTGCGAGCGGATCTATTCCGACTCATTAAACCGGAGGAGCCCTTATGGCTATTGGTGTTTGGATCAGTCTATTTGCTTACTTTGCGCTCATGATCGCCATTGGCGTTTATGCCATGCGCAGAGCTACTTCTTCATCCGAGGACTATATGTTGGGCGGTCGAGCCCTCAGTCCGAAGGTGGCTGCGCTTTCAGCCGGCGCTTCTGATATGAGTGGCTGGTTGCTTCTGGGTCTGCCAGGGGCGCTGTTTGCTGCCGGTCTCGGATCGGCCTGGATCGGTATTGGCCTGCTCGTGGGGGCATTCTTTAACTGGACGCTGGTTGCGCCACGGCTTCGTGAGCAGACCGTTCACTACGGAAATGCCATCACCATTCCCTCGTTCCTGGCGAATCGCTTCCCGACGCAGGCACTTTCCCTCAGAACAGTATCTGCGATCGTCATTGTTATCTTTTTCGCAGTGTACACGGCGTCAGGTCTGGTTGCCGGTGGCAAGCTGTTCGAAAGCGCTTTCTCCGGGATCTTCAATTTCGGTGGCTTGAGTGATTACGCGGTTGGTATCGTCATTACCCTGGGCGTGGTTCTGGCCTATACCGTGGTCGGTGGTTTCCTGGCCGTGAGCATGACGGACTTTGTGCAGGGCTGCATCATGATGCTGGCGCTGGTGATTATGCCGGCCGTTGTGCTGTTTGGCGAAGGTGGCGGTGGTTTTGCCCAGGCGTCACAAACTTTGAATGAAGTCGATCCGACGCTGCTGTCCTGGACGGAAGGCCTGACCTTCATAGGTTGGCTGTCTGCGGTTACCTGGGGTTTGGGTTACTTTGGTCAGCCCCATATCATCGTGCGTTTTATGGCCATCCGTACCCTGAAGGATGTACCGGTTGCCCGGAACATCGGCATGAGCTGGATGCTGATCTCCCTGATCGGTGCGATCTCACTGGGTGTCTTTGGTCGCGCCTACGCCATTCGCAATGGTATGGACATCCAGGATCCTGAGACCATCTTTATCATTCTGTCCGATATGCTGTTCCATCCCCTGATTACTGGCTTCCTGTATGCAGCCTTGTTGGCGGCGGTTATGAGTACAATTTCCAGTCAACTGCTGGTGTCTTCCTCCTCGCTGACAGAAGACTTCTATCGTCTGTTCCTGCGTAAGGAAGCAACTGATAAGGAATGCGTGAATATCGGCCGGGTGTGCGTTGTCCTCGTCGGTCTGGTCGCAGCCTTCATCGCCTCCGATCCGGACTCTCAGGTTCTTGCGCTGGTTGCCAACGCCTGGGCAGGCTTTGGTGCTGCTTTCGGCCCGCTGATCATCCTGTCACTGATGTGGCCGCGCACCAATGGTGCAGGCGCGATTGCGGGTATGGTTGTCGGAGCCGCTACGGTCATTATCTGGATCTCCCTGGGCTGGAACGGCTCGTTCATGGGTGGCCCGGGTGTCTATGAAATTATTCCGGGCTTCATTGCGGCGTTCATCGCAATCCTGGTAGTGAGCTCGGTAACCGCCGATGCCGGTGAGTACCAGCACATCGAACGGTAAAAAAACGCTTGAAAAGCGTTATCAGAAGTGAAAAGGGCTCCTTCGGGAGTCCTTTTTTTAGTCATAATGATTCCTTATCGAGGGGTCTACTGTCGTAGCCCCCAAGCTTGGATGGAGCGCGCTGAGTGACTGTTCTGGAAATCGGGGCTTTGCTGACGATCGGCGGCATTGCCGGTTTTATTAATGTTCTCTCAGCCGGCGGTTCCATGCTGACCCTGCCCCTGTTGATGTTTCTCGGTCTGCCGCCCCAGGTGGCCAACGGCACGAACCGGGTGGCGATAACCTTGCAGAGTGTCACTGCGGTAGGCAGCTTCTACCGCATGGGGCATGGCAACCTTGTTGTCAGCCTGCACCTGGCGATTCCAGCGGTTCTGGGCTCTCTTGTGGGTGCCTGGGTCGCTACCTGGGTTTCCGATACGGTGTTCGAATGGGTGCTCGTGGCGGCCATGATTTGCGCCTCTGTCTTCATGCTGTTGCCGCAGCCCGTTCTCAATACCCGTCCGTTGACGCCTGAGCGCCTGGGTCCGGCTGTCTACCTGGCGATGTTCGTGGTTGGCATGTACGGCGGATTCATTCAGGTTGGTGTCGGAGTGCTTTTCCTTGTGGTGCTTTACCACATGCTCAAGATCGACCTGCGCCAGGTGAACGTTCTCAAGGTCTCGATCGTGCTGCCATTTACTTTTGCAGCACTGGTAGTGTTCGCCCTTAACGATCAGGTGCGCTGGGGCGTGGGCCTGACCCTGGCACTGGGCAACGTTACCGGTGCGTTTATCGCTACCCGGGTCAATATGAGCAAACGCGGCGCACGTTGGATCAAGGGGATTACCCTCGTTATGGTGGCTGCGATTCTGGTGAGGCTTATTATCGACTGAGTATGTGGGCGTCCCGGGTATGTAAGCAGGCATAAAAAACGCCAGCCCGAGGGCTGGCGTTTTTGTGGAGCTAGACCTGAAGGTCAGCGCTTAGGCAACGTTCGCCTCGGCAGCCTTCTTGGTGTAGTTCTCCATCTGGTCGAAGTTGAGATACTTGTAGATCTCTTTCGACATGCTGTTCAGGTCCTTGGCGTACTCCATGTACTCCGCAGGGGAGGGGAGTTTGCCCAGAACCGCACCCACAGCTGCCAGTTCCGCAGAGGTCAGGTACACGTTGGCACCATCACCGAGGCGGTTCGGGAAGTTACGGGTGGACGTGGACAGAACCGTCGACTTCGGTGCTACACGCGCCTGGTTACCCATGCACAGGGAGCAGCCCGGCATTTCGGTGCGAACACCGGCAGTGCCGTAGGTGTTGAAGTAGCCTTCTTCCATCAGCTGGGCCTGATCCATCTTGGTCGGCGGAGACATCCACAGGCGGGTGCTCAGCGGACCCTTGTGCTGTTCAAGTAGCTTACCAGCGGCACGGAAGTGACCGATGTTGGTCATGCAGGAACCGATGAAGACTTCGTCCACCTTGTCGCCTGCCACTTCGGACAGGAACTTGGCGTCGTCCGGGTCGTTCGGGCAGCATACGATCGGCTCTTTGATGTCAGCCAGGTCGATCTCGATAACGTGGGCGTACTCGGCATCTTTGTCGGCACGCATCAGCTTCGGATCAGCCAGCCACTCTTCCATCTGCTGGGCGCGACGCTCCAGGGTACGCGGGTCGCCGTAACCTTCGGCAATCATCCAGCGCAGCATGGTGATGTTGGAGCGCAGGTACTCGGCTACGGAGTCTTCAGACAGGTTGATGGTACAACCGGCTGCGGAGCGCTCGGCAGAGGCATCAGACAGTTCGAACGCCTGCTCAACGGTCAGGTGCTCAAGGCCTTCGATTTCCAGGATGCGACCGGAGAACTCGTTGATCTTGCCTTTCTTCTCAACGGTCAGCATGCCCTGCTTGATGCCGTACAGCGGAATGGCGTGTACCAGGTCGCGCAGGGTGATGCCGGGCTGCATTTCGCCCTTGAAGCGAACCAGAACAGACTCCGGCATATCCAGCGGCATTACGCCGGTGGCAGCGGCAAACGCAACCAGGCCGGAACCGGCCGGGAAGGAGATGCCCATCGGGAAACGGGTGTGGGAGTCACCACCGGTGCCGACGGTGTCCGGCAGCAGCATGCGGTTCAGCCAGGAGTGGATGATGCCGTCGCCCGGGCGCAGGGAAACACCGCCACGGGTGCGGATGAAGTCCGGCATGGTGTGCTGCATTTCCACGTCAACCGGCTTCGGGTAGGCAGCGGTGTGACAGAAGGACTGCATAACCAGATCAGCCTGGAAGCCCAGACATGCCAGATCTTTCAGCTCGTCCCGGGTCATCGGGCCTGTGGTGTCCTGGGAACCTACGGTGGTCATGTGCGGCTCGCAGTAGGTGTTCGGACGAACGCCTTTGCCTTCTTCCAGGCCACAGGCCTTACCGACCATCTTCTGGGCCAGGGTGAAGCCCTTGGTGCCGGCTTCGGGATCTTTCGGCAGGCGGAACAGGTCGGTCGCGCCCATGCCCAGTGCTGTACGAGCCTTGGCAGTCAGGCCACGGCCAATGATCAGGGGGATACGGCCGCCGGCCTGAACTTCGTCCAGGATCACATCAGACTTGAACTTGAACTCGGAGATGGTTTCACCGGCTTCGTTCAGGATCTTGCCTTCGTACGGACGGATCTCGATCACGTCGCCCATGTTCATGTTGTCAACGGGAGCCTCGAAAACCAGGGCGCCGGCATCTTCCATGGTGTTGAAGAAGATCGGAGCAACCTTGTTACCGATACAGACACCACCGGCACGCTTGTTGGGCACGCCCGGGATGTCTTCACCGAAGAACCACAGAACAGAGTTGGTGGCGGACTTACGGGAAGAACCGGTACCGACAACATCACCAACAAAGGCAACGGGCAGGCCCTTGGACTTGATTTCGTCGATCTGGCTCATGGGGCCGGTAACGCCGGGCTCTTCCGGCTTCAGGCCGTCGCGCTCCATTTTGTAGGCAGCGCGGGCGTGCAGAGGGATGTCCGGGCGGGACCAGGCATCCGGAGCCGGTGACAGATCGTCGGTGTTGGTTTCGCCAGTAACCTTGAACACCACCATCTTGGTGCTCTCGGGTACCTTCTTCTTGTTGGTGAACCACTCGCCGTTGGCCCAGGATTCAATGACTGCCTTGGCAACGGGGTTGCCTGCGTCCATCTTTTCCTTCACGTCGTTGAAGGCGTCGAACATCAGCAGGGTACGCTTGAGCTGTTCACCGGCCAGTTCGGCCAGTTCGGAGTCATCCAGAAGGTCGACCAGAGTCGCGATGTTATAGCCACCCTGCATCATGCCCAGCAGCTTGACCGCTGTCTGCTTGTCCAGCAGCGGAGAAGACGCTTCGCCTTTCACAATGGCGGTCAGGAAAGCGGCCTTCACGTAGGCGGCTTCATCCACACCTGGCGGCACACGGTTTTCCAGGAGATACACCAGGGTATCTTCCTCGCCGGCCGGCGGGTTTTTCAGCAGATCGACCAGAGCAGCGGTTTGCTCGGCGTTCAGGGGCTTGGGAGGAATACCCAGGGCTTCACGTTCAGCAACGTGTTCACGATAGGCTTCTAACACGATATGGACCCTCATCAGTTGGAATGTCCCGCGCCGTTGGCTTCATGCCTTGGCGGGCGGTTTTTGGCGGAAAGGCCGCAGGAGCCTCTGAATAATGCCTCAAATCACCGATGGGGTTTCAGGGTTTATTCAGAGACTCCTCAATCTGGCGCTGCATTCTATAGGAAACCCCTTATAAAGTTAAGTTGGACAGAGGTCGGAGGAATCTGTTAAGTGCGCTATACTCGCCCGCCGCCAATTAACCAACGTGCTTAGCCATGAACGACGCCCTGCAAGAGATTCACAACTTCCTGCCGTGCCGGACCCCGCAACAATGGATCGACAACGCCCTGGCGAATCAGGATCTGATGCTGATTGATCACGCCCACTGCGAGAAAAAGGCCGCCTCCACCGCGTTGAGCCTGATGTACCGCTATGTCGACAACACCGACCTGTTGAACAAGATGTCCCGGCTGGCCCGTGAGGAGCTGAGGCATTTCGAGCAGGTGCTGGCGATCATGAAAAAGCGGGGCGTGGAGTATTGTCACCTGACGCCGGCCCGCTACGCTGCCGGTTTGAGACAGGCAGTTCGCACCGAAGATCCCGGACGTCTGGTGGATGTGTTGATCGTGGGCGCTATTATCGAAGCGCGCTCCTGCGAACGTTTTGCTGCCCTGGCGCCATTTCTGGATGAGAAGCTGGCGGACTTCTACACCAGCCTGCTGAAATCCGAAGCCCGACATTATCAGGATTATCTGTCTTTGGCCGAGCAGGCTGCCGGTGAGCCTATCGAGGCGCGGGTGGCAGAATTTCTGGCGCTTGAGAAAGCGCTGGTCGAAGAGCCGGATACGGAGTTCCGGTTCCACAGCGGGCCGGTCTCAGCGTAGCTGCCGGCACAGCTCTATCCAGGCATCAATGCCGGCGCTGCGGTATTTCTGCTTGTGCAGGATAAAATAGAACTGGCGATCAAATCGTCGGTGTTCTGGGACCGTCAGCGGCACCAGGCTGCCCCGCTTGAACGCGTCTGCCAGCACCACTTCAGACAGGCAGCCAATGCCCAGGTCTGCCTCTACGGCGCGCTTGATGGCTTCAGTGTGTTCCAGTTCCAGCAGCACGTTCAGATCCGGCAGCAGCCCGTGCATGCCTCGCTCAAAGCTCTGACGAGTTCCTGACCCTGGCTCCCGCATGATCCAGGTGGCGCTGCGCAGGTCCTCGTCGGAGAGAGACTTCTTGCCGGCAAGAGGATGGCTCGGAGAGCAGAAAACCACCAGCTCATCACCTCGCCAGGGCAACACATCCAGTTCAGGTGACTGTAATTCGCCTTCAATCAACCCGATGTCCAACTCAAAGTCCTTGACTCGTCTGGCAATGGTGCTTGTGTTGGCCACTTCCAGAGAGACTCTGGGGTGTGTAGGGGTATTCATGTATTGGGCCATGACACCCACGGCCAGATAGTTTCCGATAGTAAGCGTGGCACCTACTTTGAGCGCACCCACTTCCGTGTGCTTGCTGAAGGCCTGTTCCAGTTCGTTCGCCTGGGCAAGGACGGCTTCCACCTTGGGGCGGTAAAGCCGCCCGAGTTCGTTTAACTGAAGCCGTTTGCCAACGCGATCGAAGAGCTGGATATCGAACTGATTCTCTAGTTCTTTAAGTGCACTACTGGCTGCTGACTGCGACATGGCCAGCGATTCGGCGGCCCGGGTAATGTTCTGGAAGTGTGCCGCTGCAAGGAAAACCTCCAGCTGTCGGAAACTGTATTTCATAACTTTTCGCTCTTAATCGGTTTACTCGAATAAGGTTATGAGAATATCCCATTTTCCCGATAGGTTAGTGCCGGGTTAGACTGAGCGCAATCCAAAGTTAAATCATTCGCCGTAAAACAGCGTATCGAACAGGCAAGAGGTTTACATGAGCAACCTGATCAAAGAGAAAGTTACCAGCGTCCATCACTGGAACGATACCCTGTTCAGCTTCACCACAAGCCGTGATCCGGGCTTTCGTTTCAAAAACGGTCATTTCGTCATGATCGGTCTGGAGACCGAGGGCAAGCCGCTGATGCGCGCCTACAGTATTGCCAGTGCGAACTACGAGGAAGAGCTTGAGTTCTTCTCGATCAAGGTGCAGGACGGCCCACTCACATCCCGTCTACAGAAGATTCAGGTGGGCGACGAAATTCTGGTAAGCCGCAAACCAACGGGTACCCTGATTCTGGATAACCTGCTGCCGGGCAAGAACCTCTGGCTGATCAGCACCGGTACCGGGCTTGCCCCCTTCATGAGCATCATCAAGGATCCAGAGGTCTACGAGGCCTTCGATAAGGTGATCCTGACCCATGGCGTTCGTTACGTGTCCGAGCTGGCCTATCAGAAGGAAATTGAGGAATTGCCGGAGAACGAATACTTCGGAGAAATGGTCAAGGGCAAGCTGGTTTACTATCCCACCGTCACTCGCGAAGAGTTCCGCAACCGGGGCCGGCTGACCGATGCCATGGAAACCGGGAAGATTACCCGTGATCTGGACTTGCCGGACTTCGATCCGGAAAACGATCGGTTCATGATCTGCGGCAGCCCGAGCATGCTGAAGGACACCTGCGCCATCCTGAACAATATGGGTTTCAAGGAAGCCCGGGGCGGCGACATGGGGCATTACGTGATTGAACGGGCCTTTGTGGAGCAGTAAATGTGCAGGGTGAACCTGCCGCCAAAAAGCCGGAGCGTGATGCTCCGGCTTTTTTGTGTTTGTATCTGACAGAATGGTTCGTATAAAGGGTAAAACTCCGGAGGCGACAGGATGGCTGGCACACACAAAAACAAAAGAAACCTGGTGAGCTTTGTCATTGCGCTCGTGGTCGGTGTCGTTATCGGGACCCTGGTGCAGACTCAGCTCAACCTGCTGGCGCTTCAGGAATTGGGGGTTCAGATCGACGCCAAGGCACGACTCTCCGCCACGATTCATGACCTGGGATCCTTCGCGCCTGTCTACGGGATCCTCTTTGGAGTGAGTTTCCTGGTTTCCCAGATGACTGCGGCAGGCCTTGCCCGTCTGGTGGGGCCGGGTTCGCGATCTCCGCTTTTTGTGTTGGCGGGAGGCGCCGGTTTGTGGGTTGCGTTTGCAACTGTCAACGCACTCTTGCCAATGCCGACGGTCGTTGCGGCAACCCGAACCACCGGTGGACTGTTCGCAATGCTGCTGACAGCGGCATTCGCCGGTTGGCTCTTTGCCCGTTTGACGGCACCTCGCAGAGCAGCGACCGGCGGCTTCTCAGTTCCCGTTGTCGCGGTCTGCTTTCTGACCGTTGGCCTTGGTTGGCAGTCGGGGCCGGTTGAGGCTGAATCTGCCGACGGCTATTCCGTTGAAACCCTGGTGTCGGGCCTTGAACATCCCTGGTCCCTGGCATTTCTTCCAGACGGTGGCGCCCTGGTAACAGAGCGGGCAGGGCGACTGCGGCGAATCTCGGGCAACTGGGCCTTGAGCGAGCAGCCGATTACGGGAGTGCCGCCGGTTTACAATGATGCCCAGGCTGGCCTTTTTGATGTCCTGCTGTCGCCAGACTTCGAGATCAACCGGGAGCTCTTTCTCGCCTATGCCTGCGGCACCGCCTCTGCGAATCACCTTTGCGTTGCCCGGGGTCGGTTGCAGGGAACCGCGCTGACGGATGTTGTCGAGATATTCCGGGCTCAACCTGCCAAACAGGGAAGTGCCCACTACGGCGGCCGCATGGCCTGGCTTCCCGATGGTACGCTGATTGTGACTCTGGGGGACGGTTTCGACTACCGTGAGCAGGCGCAGAATCTCTCCAGTCATCTGGGCAAAATTGTCCGCCTTAATGAGGATGGCTCCGCCCCCGCGGATAATCCCTTTGTTGGCCAGGAAGGCGCTCTCCCTGAAATCTACAGTTACGGGCACCGAAATGTTCAGGGGTTGGTCTACGACGACGTTGAGGGCCTGCTGGTCGCCCATGAACACGGCCCGCGCGGTGGGGATGAGATTAACCTGATAGAGCCGGGAAAAAACTATGGCTGGCCGGTGATCACTCACGGCATAGACTACACCGGAGCAATGATCACGCCCTTTGTTGAACGGGAGGGTATGGAGCAACCCTTGCTGCACTGGACGCCTTCTATCGCGCCCTCAGGGATGACCCGCTACCGGGGCGAACTGTTTCCGGGCTGGCAGGGTGACCTGCTAATCGGAGCGCTGGCCGAGAAAAGTCTGCACAGGGTGAGGCTCTCCGGACAGCAAGCAAGCGACGTGGAAACGATGCTCCATGAGCGTGGCGAGAGGATTCGGGATGTTGCCACCGGACCTGAGGGCGCAGTGTATCTGCTTACCGACAGCGCCGACGGGCAGCTTCTGCGTATCGTGCCTTAGTCGGAGATCTGGGTTGTTTGCGTGTGGCCGGTGTATAGTAGGCGGTTTTCAGAAAAGGGGAAGCCACCATGTTTCATCTGGAACTGGAACCACGTTTCAGCGATACCGATGCCCTTGGGCATATCAGCAATACCAGTCTGCCAGTCTGGTTCGAGCAGGCCAGAACGCCGGTTTTCCGGATTTTCCATCCCACCCTTGAGGCGGAGACCTGGCCGCTGATCATTGCGCGCCTGGAAATCGACCTGTTGGCCCAGAGCTACTGGCATATTCCGGTCAAGATCAAAACGGGTATCGGCAAAATCGGCAATTCCTCGTTCCATGTGGTTCAGGAAGCCTGGCAGGGCGATAAGCAGATAGCGCGGGGCGTCGCCGTGCTGATCCATTTTGACTATGAAACAGAGAAAGCCTTGCCGATTCCAGAGGACATCAAAGCAAGACTGGCCGAACATGCTGTAGAGTGATCGCTAGCAATTTTGACCTTCCCGGAGGCGCTGGTGTTAGGTAGATCGTTTGCATTATTTGGTTTGATCACGGCTTTCGCACTCGTTGGTTGTGACTCTGCGAATGAGGCTATGGATCCCGGTCCTGAGTCCCAGGATCTGTCCGCGTCGGAGAGTCCCGATGTAGATGTTTCCCTGGCGCTGACCTCCGCGCAGTTGGACTGGGTCGGTCAACAGATTTTCCGGAACGAATGCGCAGGTCGTTTCCAGTGCCTGGTCCACTGGAATGATGGTGAAGCGTTCCCTTCGCTCGGTATCGGGCACTTCATCTGGTATCCGAAGGGCGTTGAAGGTCGGTTTGTCGAGAGCTTTCCCGCGCTGATGGAATACATGGAGCAACGGCAAGTCAATATTCCCGAATGGTTGCTGGCTCTGGAGCCGTTCGACGCTCCCTGGAGCGAAAAAGCGGAATTCGTGGCCGTCGAAGACTCGCCCCGGCTGGCGGAACTGCGGGAGTTTCTGGCCGGCACCCAGGGGATCCAGGCTGAATTTATATTCCGGCGGGCCAGGCAGTCGCTTGGAAAAATCATTGAGTCCGCTCCGGACGATCGAAAGTCAGAAGTGGCTAACAGGGTGAAAGCGCTCAGTCAGACCCCCGGCGGCGTCTACGCCATCATCGACTATGTGAATTTCAAGGGAGAGGGGCTCTCACCCACGGAACGCTACAACGATCAGGGCTGGGGGCTACTGCAGGTGCTGCTGGAAATGTCGGGCTCGCCTGACCGCAGTGCCCTCGAGCAGCTTCGGGAGGCGGCCGCTACTGTTCTCACGCGTAGAGCTGAGAACGCAAAAGATCCCATCGAACGAGAGCGCTGGCTGCCAGGCTGGTTGAAACGCCTCGAAACCTATGAAGAGCCACCCGTCTTCAAAATTTCCGAATAAATTTGCATAAAAACTAGTTCATTTACCGAACCTTGTTCTACTTTTAAGGAGCACGGCTCCAATGCTGCCTTTTTCTGGCGCATGGAGTCGCAATGAGGGCACTGTATCAGTGCATGAAGCAGCGTCACCTCGTTTCAGATCTGTCTGTAACGCCCTGGTGGCGGATAAAAACAATACAAATCATGGGTTTAAGATGTATGGCTCGCAAATTGCTGAGTCCATGCGTCTCGAAAAACCAACTGATGTTCGGAGAAAAGACAATGAGAAAGACGAAATCGATTGCCCTGGGGATTGCTCTGGCCGTAGGTACCTTCTCGGCTACTGGTGCGATGGCCGCCACGACTCTGGAGAACGTCAAGGAGAAGGGGCACCTGCAGTGTGGTGTTACCACCGGTCTTCCGGGATTCTCCCAGCCTGATGAAAAAGGCAACTGGACCGGTATCGACGTTGATACCTGCCGCGCCGTAGCTGCAGCGATCTTTGGTGATGCCTCCGCAGTCGAATTTACGCCCCTCACTGCAAAAGAGCGTTTTACCGCACTGCAGTCCGGTGAAATCGACATGCTCTCCCGGAACACCACCTGGACGTTGACCCGTGACGCTTCGCTGGGTCTCAACTTCGCGGGCGTGAACTACTACGACGGCCAGGGTTTCCTGATCAACAAGGATATCGGGGTTACCGATGCAACCCAGCTTGACGGTGCCTCAATCTGTATCCAGGCGGGCACCACCACAGAACTCAATCTGTCCGACTACTTCCGTGCCAAGGGCATGGAATTCAAGCCGATCGTGTTCGACACATCCGAGCAAACCGTTCAGGGTTTCTCTGCGGGACGCTGCGACGTTCTGACGTCTGACCGCTCCCAGCTGGCGGCACTGCGCTCCAAACTGCCGGACCCGAGCGCGGCAACGATCCTCCCGAACACCATTTCCAAAGAGCCTCTCGGTCCGGTCGTCCGTCAGGGCGATGACCAGTGGTTCAACATCGTCAAGTGGGTGCTTTCAGTGCAGATCAACGCCGAAGAACTGGGCGTCACAAGCGCCAATGCTGACGACATGCTGAAGTCTGATAATCCGAACATTCAGCGCCTGCTGGGCACGGATGGCGACATGGGTGCCAAGCTTGGTCTGCCTGACGACTTCGGTCACAAGGTTGTGAAACTCGTGGGTAACTACGGCGAAATGTACGACCGCAATGTAGGTCCGGACACACCGCTCGGTCTGGATCGGGGTATCAACGCCCTGTGGACCGATGGCGGCATCATGTATGCCCCGCCAGTCCGGTAACACCTGAAAGCACACCTGGGCGCCTCGCAAGCGGCGCTCCGGTGATCTCTGATGAAGTCAGCTGCAGGGAAGCCTTTCGGAACATTGCATGAAAAAACAAACAATTGATTCAAGACCTGCGGGGCCCAAGCCCTGGTATGACCCCCGGGTACGTTCACTCTTTTTCCAGGTTGTCGCCATAGCCCTCGTTTTCTGGGCTGGCTGGACACTGGTAGAAAACACGCTCGCCAACATGGAGAGCAGGGGCATCAGCACCGGTTTCGGCTTTCTTGATGAGACTGCCGGTTTCGGCATCATCATGAGCCTGATCCCTTACGATGCCACCATGACCTATGGCCGAACCTTCTGGGTTGGCCTGACCAATACCCTCCTGGTCTCCGCAATGGGCATCGTTGCTGCAACGATTCTCGGATTCATCATCGGCGTGGCCCGTCTGTCCAGTAACTGGCTGGTTGCCAAGGTGTCCCTCGTTTACATCGAGGTCATCCGGAATATCCCGTTACTGCTGCAGATCTTTTTCTGGTATTTCGCCGTTCTGGGCGCCTTGCCTTCGCCGCGCCAGAGTATCGATGTGGGCGGTACCATGTTTCTCAACAACCGCGGGCTTTATGTCCCGGAACCCCTGGCACAGGACGGTTTTGGGCTGGTCTGGGGGGCTCTGGCAATCGCCATTGCCGCAGTTGTTGGCATTCGAATCTGGGCCAAAAAGCGGCAGCTGGCTACTGGCCAGATCTTTCCCACCTTCAAGGTTGGTGTTGCACTACTGGTCCTGTTGCCGGCAATTGCCTACTTCGCCGCAGGCAGCCCGCTCGAATGGGAAGTACCCGCACTGAGGGGCTTCAATTTTGGTGGTGGTATTACCATCATTCCCGAGCTTGCCGCCCTGTGGGTGGCGTTGTCGCTGTACACGGCCAGTTTTATCGCAGAGATAGTTCGGTCCGGTATCCTGTCAGTGAGCAAGGGCCAGACGGAAGCGGCCAAAGCGCTGGGACTCCCTAACGGACTTACGTTGCGCCTGGTTGTGATACCGCAGGCAATGCGCGTCATCATCCCGCCATTAACCAGTCAGTACCTGAACCTGGCGAAGAACTCATCCCTTGCGACGGCCATCGGCTATCCGGATCTCGTTGCAGTCTTCATGGGCACGACCCTTAACCAGACCGGGCAAGCGGTCGAGGTTGTAGCGATCACCATGGCGGTTTATCTCACGATCAGCCTCTCGATCTCGCTGTTCATGAATATCTACAACCGGGCTGTGGCGATTAAGGAGCGATGATGACTGAGTCAACCATGAAACCACCCAAGAAGGCGCTCAGTCCGATCAAGTGGATGCGAGAGCACCTGTTCTCAACCTGGTACAACGCCTTGCTGACCTTGGCGGTTGGCTATTTGCTGGTGACCAGTGTAGGCCCCCTGCTGAACTGGTTGCTGTTCGAAGCGAACTTCCAGGGCCAGGATGCGAGTGACTGTACTGGCGCGGGCGCCTGTTGGCTGTTTATAAGTCAGCGTCTGAATTTCTTCATTTACGGGTTCTACCCCGATGAGCTGCAGTGGCGTGTGGACGCCATGTTCCTGCTGCTGGCCATTGCGTTTGTACCCCAGTTCATCGAGCGGTTCCCTGGCCGCAAATGGCTCGGGATTTTCGGCATGACCGGCTTGCCGATCATCGGGTATTTCCTGATACCCGGCGGCACGTTCGGCCTTGAGGTTGTCGAGAGCACAAAATGGGGCGGCCTGATGCTGACCCTGATTCTCGCATACATCGGCATCCTCGCCTCTCTGCCTATTGGCATTCTACTGGCCCTTGGACGGCGCTCGGAGATGCCGATCATTCGTGGTCTGAGCGTGGTGTTCATCGAGGTCTGGCGGGCGGTGCCCCTGATCACAGTGCTGTTTATGGCCTCGGTGATGCTGCCGCTATTCCTGCCCGAAGGCGTCAACTTCGAAAAACTGGCGCGGGCCCTGATTGGTATCACGCTATGGCAGTCTGCTTACATGGCGGAGGTCATCCGGGGCGGTCTGCAGGCCATTCCTCGCGGCCAGTATGAGGCAGCTGATGCCCTTGGGCTCGGATACTGGCGGAAGATGGGGCTCGTTATTCTTCCCCAGGCGCTGAAAATGGTGATTCCGGGAATCGTGAATACCTTCATTTCACTGTTCAAGGACACCACGCTGGTTCTGATTATCGGCCTCTTCGATGTGCTTGGTACGGTCCAGTCCACTGTGACTGACCCCGCGTGGCAAAACGTTGCCATCGAAGGCTATGTCTTTGTCGCTTTCTGTTTCTGGGTCTTTTGCTTCGGCATATCCCGCTACAGTCAGAACCTTGAACGCAAACTCGACACCGGTCATAAAACCTGATGGGTAATCCAATGACAGAACAAACCCAGACATCCAACGTGACGTCCTCCGGGCAGGGCGACACCGACAAGAAACCCGATATCATCCGCGTAGAAGGGATGCACAAGTGGTACGGGGATTTTCACGTATTGAAGGACCTGAACCTGACAGTGGCCCAGGGCGAACGAATTGTTATCTGCGGGCCGTCCGGCTCCGGTAAATCGACGTTCATCCGCTGCATTAACCGGCTGGAAGAGCATCAACAAGGCAAAATCATCGTCGACGACGTTGAGCTGACGGATGATGTGCGCCAGATCGATACGGTTCGCCGGGAAGTCGGCATGGTATTCCAGCATTTCAACCTGTTCCCGCACCTGACCGTGTTGGAGAACTGTTGCCTGTCGCCGATCTGGGTCCGCAAGATTCCTCGCAAAGAGGCGGAAGCGACGGCCATGGAGTATCTGGAGAGGGTAAAAATTCCGGATCAGGCCCTCAAATACCCGGGGCAGTTGTCCGGTGGCCAGCAACAGCGGGTTGCGATCGCCCGAGCGCTGTGCATGAAGCCGAAAATCATGCTGTTCGATGAGCCAACGTCGGCGCTGGATCCCGAGATGATCAAGGAAGTGCTCGATGTAATGATTGAGCTAGCCGGCAGCGGCATGACGATGCTTTGTGTAACCCATGAGATGGGCTTTGCCAAAACCGTGGCCGACAGGGTCATCTTCATGGATGGTGGTGAGATTGTGGAGGAAGCACCACCGCACGAGTTTTTTACAAACCCGCAGGAAGCTCGGACCCAGAAGTTTCTCCAGCAGATACTGGCGCACTGAAGCAAAGGGCAAAAAAAACCGGGCATTTGCCCGGTTTTTTTATAACGGTTGTTTCTTCAGCTCTGGCTCTTTGCCAGGTTCCGCCTCGAGCCACCAGACGTTCTTGTCCCAGTCGCCCAGGACAATCCGCTTTGCCGGCAAGCCGTTGGCAATGAGCTCATGCACGGCGGGGCGGTGGGTGTGGCCATGAATCATGTGCTGGACACCGTGGGCTTCCATATCCTTGATCACTTCCTCCGGCGTTACGTCCATGATGAACTCTTCCTTGCCCTGATTTTTCGCCATGCTGATTTCCCGCAGCTGGCGGGCCATCTGCTGGCGGTCCTCAAGAGGACGCTGGAGTATCATCTGTTGCCACTGAGGGTTGCGCATGTTGGCCCGGAACTTCTGGTACTCCACATCGGCCGTGCACAGGCTGTCGCCATGCATGAGGAGGGTAGGGGTGCCGTGCAGATCGATTACCGTGGGGTCGTCCAGAAGGGTTGCGCCGGCCCGCTTGCAGAAATCCTCACCAATCAGAAAATCCCGATTGCCGTGCATCAGGAAGATGTCGGTGCCGCTATCCCTCAGTTTGCGCAGGGCAGCAGCAATCTGTTCCTGGAGCGGCGTGCGTTCGTCATCGCCGATCCAGGCCTCGAAGAAATCACCGAGGATATAGAGCTGATCAACGCCGCTGGCTGTCCCGTTGAGAAACCCCAGAAATGCCTCAGTAATATCCGGGCGGGATTCCTCAAGGTGAAGGTCTGAAATAAACAGCGTGGTCACGCGTCCTCCAGAACCTCAGCCTTTTCGATAACCACGTCATCGGCAGGCACGTCCTGGTGGCCCGCTCGCATGGTGGTGCGGACCGCGCGGATTGCGTTGACCGTGTCCATGCCCTCGACAACCTTGCCGAACACGCAGTAGCCCCAGCCTTCCGCGTTCTTGGCGGTGTGGTCGAGGAAGCCGTTATTCTCAACGTTGATAAAGAACTGGGCGGTAGCGGAATGCGGGTCCATGGTGCGTGCCATGGCGATGGTGCCCTGCATGTTGCTCAGGCCGTTATCGGCTTCGTTCTGGATGGAATCGCGGGTTTTGCGCGGCGTCATGCCGGGCTCGAAGCCTCCGCCCTGAATCATGAAATTGCTGATCACACGGTGAAAAATGAGGCCATCGTAAAAACCGTCGCGAACGTACTGTTCAAAGTTCTTGGCGGTTTCCGGTGCCTTGTCATAGTCCAGTTCCAGCTTGATGTCACCGTAGTTGGTTGTCAGCAGAATCATCAGGTTTTCCTGTTCAGAAAGGTTAGGTACGTTACAGGGTCCATTGTACTCAAGAGTTTCTTGCTATGCATGAGTCCGGCAAGGATTTGTGAGTATAATACGCGGTTTAAGATTCACTCCCCTTTTAACAGAGATTGTATGAGCGCCGAGTCGAAGAAAGCCCACAACTTTATCCAGAGCCTGATCGAAGACGCCATCGCCAGCGGAGAGCATACCGGCAAGGTGGTCACGCGATTCCCGCCGGAGCCCAACGGTTACCTGCATATTGGTCATGCCAAATCGATCTGCCTGAATTTTGGCATCGCCGAGACCTTTTCCGGCGACTGCAACCTGCGGTTTGACGACACCAACCCGGAAAAGGAAAACCAGGAATACATCGACGCCATCAAACAGGATGTGGAGTGGCTTGGCTACGAGTGGGCCGGGGACGTTCGTTATGCCTCGGATTACTTTGATGCTCTCTATGAATTTGCCGAGGAACTGATTACCCGGGACAAGGCCTATGTGTGCGCCCTGACAGCCGACGAAATGGCTGAGTACCGCGGAAGCCTGAAAGAGCCTGGCAGAAACAGCCCCTACAGGGACCGCCCGGTGGAAGAGAGTCTGCAGATGTTCCGCGACATGCGGGATGGCAAGTACCAGAACGGTGAGCTGGTGCTGCGGGCCAAGATCGATATGGCCTCGCCGAACATCAACATGCGGGATCCGATTCTTTATCGTATCCGTTACGCAGAGCACCATCAGACCGGTAACAAATGGTGCATCTACCCGATGTATGACTTCACGCATCCGATTTCAGACGCCATGGAGGGGATTACCCATTCCCTGTGCACCCTGGAATTCGAGGATCACCGGCCGCTGTATGACTGGGTTCTGGATAACATCTCCGGCCCCTGTCACCCACGCCAGATCGAGTTTGCCCGTCTGAACCTGAATTACACCATCACCTCGAAGCGCAAGCTCAAGCGACTGGTGGATGAGGGCGTGGTTGATGGCTGGAACGATCCCCGGATGCCAACCATTTCGGGCATGCGCCGGCGCGGTTATACGCCGGAGTCCATCCGCACCTTCTGCGACATGATTGGCGTGAATAAGGCTGGCGGTACCGTGGATGTGGGCATGCTGGAGCACGCTATTCGCGAAGATCTGAACACTCGCGCACCGAGAGCCATGTGTGTCATGCGCCCGCTGAAAGTCACACTGACCAATTACCCGGCCGACAAGAGTGAAACCCTGATCCTGCCGGTTCATCCGCAGGACCCCGATATGGGCGAGCGGGAAGTGCCCTGGACCCAGACGCTTTTTATCGATCGGGAAGATTTTGAAATGGAGCCGCCGCGCAAATGGAAGCGGCTGGCGCCGGATCAGGCGGTGCGTCTGCGGGGCGGTTACGTGATGACCTGCCGCGAAGTGGTTCGTGATGACAACGGTGAGATCGTGGAGCTGAAATGCGAGTACGATCCCAACACCCTGGGTGTCAATCCCGAAGGCTACAAACCCAATGGCGTGATTCATTGGGTGTCTGCCACCGATAGCGTGGAGGCGGACATTAATCTGTACGACCGCCTGTTCAACCATGAGTCCCCGGACAGTGACAAGGAAGGTGATTTGATGGATCACCTGAACCCGGAATCACTGGTGGTCCTGAAGGGTGCACGGGTAGAGAAGAGTCTTGCTGCACCCCGTACGGATCTTCCGTACCAGTTCGAGCGGGAAGGCTATTTCTTCTGCGATCAGGCCCATACCGAGGCTGCCGGTCGGCCGGTGTTCAACCGCACGGTTACGCTCAGGGATTCCTGGGGTAAGGGGGGCAAGTGATCCGCATCTACAACACGCTGACCCAGCAAAAGGAAGAGTTCCGGCCGATTGAGCCGGGCAAGGTGCGGATGTATGTCTGCGGGATGACCGTCTACGACTACTGCCACCTGGGCCATGCACGGGTGCTGGTGGCCTTTGACGTGATTACCCGTTACCTGCGCCATCGCGGCTACGACGTAAACTACGTTCGCAACATCACCGATATTGACGACAAGATCTTGCGCCGTGCGGATGAGAACGGTGAGCCCTATAACGAGCTTACCGACCGGATGATCAGGGCGATGCACGAAGATGAAGCCCGTCTTGGTGTGCTGTCTCCGGACGAAGAGCCCCGGGCGACTGCGTACATTGACGAAATCATCGCGATGATCCATAAGCTGATTGCCAGTGGCCACGCCTATGCGGCGGATAACGGTGATGTCTATTTTGCCGTTGATTCCTTCGAGGAATACGGCAAGCTCAGCAAGAAAAAACTGGAGGATCTGCTGGCGGGCGCGCGAGTTGACGTGCAGGAAGCCAAACGCAGTCCGGCGGATTTCGCGTTGTGGAAAGCGGCCAAGGCAGGGGAGGTCAGCTGGCCCTCGCCCTGGGGCGATGGTCGTCCCGGCTGGCACATCGAGTGTTCGGCCATGTCTACCTGCTGCCTAGGCGACACCTTCGATATTCATGGCGGTGGGCCGGACCTGCTGTTCCCGCACCACGAGAACGAGATTGCCCAATCCGAGTGTGCCACTGGGCACACCTTTGTGAACACCTGGATGCACGCGGGCGCCATCCGGGTGAACAAGGAAAAGATGTCCAAGTCTTTGGGCAACTTCTTCACCATCCGCGAGATCATGGAGAAGTACCCGGCGGAAGTGGTCCGTTACTTCCTGGTGTCCAGTCATTACCGCAGCCAGGTGGACTACTCCGAGGAAAATCTGGCCGAGGCCGGCCGCACGCTCACTCGGCTGTATCATGCCCTTAGAGGCATCGTGCCCGCCAAGGCCGCCGATGTGCCGGAATCCGAGCATGATGAGCGGTTTGCCGAGGCGATGGACGATGATTTCAATACTGCGGGCGCCATTGCTGTCCTCCACGCGGTTGCCAACGAAATCAACCAGCACCGGCGCGATGGTCGCGAAGAGGATGCCAAACGTAGTGCGGCGATTCTGGTGAGGCTCGGCGGTGTCCTGGGGCTGTTGCAACAGGACCCCGAGGCGTTTTTCCAGGCGGACACCGGTGGTGAACTCAGCGCCGAAGACATTGAAGCGATGATCCAGGCCCGGGCCGATGCCCGAAAGGCGAAGAATTTTGCCGAGGCCGACCGGATCCGCGACGAGCTACTCGAGAAGGGTATTATTCTGGACGATTCCCGAGAGGGGACGAGCTGGCGTAAAGCCTGAATTTCCGGGAGATGCTGGTTGGTCAGACCAGTTTTGCGCGTGCAGGCATGATCTTGTAAGGATTTTCCCTTACAATGCGGCGCTCAAATTAGAATGCCCCCTCAAGATGAAGGGGGAGTCGGGAAACGTAACCCACTGAGGCAGACAACGATGACAGAACGCGTACAAATCGGCGGCATTCAGGTCGCAAAGAATCTGTATGATTTCGTGAACAATGAAGCGATCCCGGGCACAGGGGTCGATGCCGATAAATTCTGGGCAGAATTCGACAAGATCGTGAACGAGCTGGCGCCACGCAACCGCGAGCTGCTGGCCAAGCGTGATGCGATCCAGGAAAAAATGGACAGCTGGAACCGTGATCACAAGGGTCAGAAGCTGGACATGGCCGAGTACAAGTCCTTCCTGAAAGACATCGGTTATCTCGTTGACGAGCCTTCCGAATTCAAGATCTCCACCTCCAATGTGGATCCGGAGGTGGCCACCATGGCCGGCCCGCAGCTGGTGGTTCCGATCATGAACGCCCGGTTTGCGCTCAACGCGGCGAACGCGCGCTGGGGTAGCCTGTACGATGCCCTTTACGGTACCGATGCGATCTCCGAAGAAGGCGGCGCCGACAAAGGCCGTGGTTACAACCCGGTTCGCGGGGCCAAAGTTATCGAATGGGCCCGTAACCTGCTCGACAGCTCCGCGCCTCTGGCCTCTGGCAGCCATAAAGATGCTGCCAAGTATCTGGTTGAAGGTGGCAAGCTGGTCGTCAAGCTGCAGAATGGTGAGACCACCGGTCTGAAAGACGAAGCCGGCTTTGTCGGCTACACCGGTGCTGCCGACGCGCCCACCGGCGTGCTGCTGGTCAAGAACGGCATGCACTTCGAAATCCAGATCGACGCCAGCCACCCGATTGGCAAAGACGACGGCGCTAACGTCAAAGACGTTCTGATGGAGTCTGCTCTGACCACCATCATGGACTGCGAAGATTCGGTAGCGGCCGTAGACGCTGACGACAAGGCACTGGCTTACCGCAACTGGCTTGGCCTGATGAAGGGTGACCTGCAGGAAACCTTTGAAAAAGGTGGCGAGCAGCTGACCCGCAAGATGAACGCTGACCGCACCTACACGGCAGCCGACGGCAGTGAGCTGAGCCTGAAAGGTCGAAGCCTGATGTTTATCCGTAACGTCGGCCACCTGATGACCAACCCTGCCATCCTGCTGAAGGACGGCAACGAAGTGCCGGAAGGCCTGATGGACGGTCTGATCACGTCGCTGATCGCCATTCACGACATGAAGGGCAACGGCAAGTTCCAGAACAGCACCAAAGGCTCCATGTACATCGTGAAGCCGAAGATGCACGGACCGGAAGAGGTGGCGTTCACCAACGAATTCTTCGGCCGTGTTGAAGATGCGCTTGGTCTGCCGCGCTTCACCCTGAAGGTCGGCATTATGGACGAGGAGCGTCGTACCACGGTTAACCTGAAAGCCTGTATCCATGCCGCCAAAGAGCGCGCCGTATTCATTAATACCGGCTTCCTGGACCGCACCGGTGACGAGATCCATACCTCCATGGAATTGGGACCGTTTATCCGCAAGGGCCCGATGAAGCAGGCAACCTGGATCAACGCCTACGAGCAGTGGAACGTGGACATTGGCCTGGAAACCGGTTTCCGTGGTGTTGCCCAGATTGGTAAGGGCATGTGGGCCATGCCTGACCTGATGGCCGGCATGCTGGAAGCAAAAATCGGCCATCCGAAGGCCGGCGCGAACACAGCCTGGGTTCCGTCTCCCACGGCGGCCACGCTGCATGCAACTCACTACCACCAGGTGAACGTGGCTGATGTCCAGAAGCAGCTGGAAAGCCGCACTCGTGCAGCACTGGAGGACATTCTGACAGTGCCTGTAATGGATGATCCGGCCTCCCTGAGTGCTGAAGATATCCAGCAGGAACTGGACAACAATGCCCAGGGTATCCTCGGTTACGTTGTTCGCTGGATCGATCAGGGCGTTGGCTGCTCCAAGGTACCTGACATCAATGATGTGGGCCTGATGGAAGACCGCGCCACGCTGCGTATCGCTTCCCAGTTGCTGGCCAACTGGCTGCATCATGGTATCTGCTCCGAAGAGCAGATCATGGAAACCATGAAGCGCATGGCTGCGGTGGTCGACAAGCAGAACGCCGGTGATTCGGCCTACCGCCCAATGGCCGGGAACTTTGATGATAGTGTCGCCTTCCAGGCAGCGCTGGATCTGGTTCTCAAGGGCCGCGAGCAGCCCAACGGCTACACCGAGCCGCTGCTGCACGCGATCCTGAACAAGTCCCTGAACTCGATCACGGCACATGAAAGCGACGAGATCTACGACAACTATCTAACCCAAGCCGATTACGGCTCCCCCACGATGTGGTCGATCTATCAGCACTGGCGCGGCGAGCTGATCGTCGCTGCGTTGGGTATGTTCCTGCTGGCCTTCTTCGCTTGGCGGGCACGGGTAGAACGGCGTCGTGCCATCCGCAGCGAACGGGCCAAGACACGTTTCCTGGCCACCATGAGCCATGAAATCCGTACCCCCATCAACGCAATGCTCGGCTCGATCGAAATGCTCGGAAGGACGGCACTGGATGGGCGCCAGAAAGCCTTCACCGACAATGCCGCAGTGGCCGCAGAGGCACTGATCGACCTCCTCGACAACGTGCTGGACCTCTCCAAGCTGGATGCAGGCAAGCTCACCCTGGAGAAACTGCCCACCGACCTCAGCCACTTGATCGGGCAGGCCGTGTCGCTTGCGCGTCCGGGCGCAGAGGAGAAAGGGCTGACCATCAACCTCAGCATCGAACATGCCGAGCACGGGCTTGTTGTGCTTGATCCAACGCGCATGCGCCAAGTGTTGAACAACCTGCTCGGCAATGCGGTCAAGTTCACGCAGCGTGGCTGCATCAATGTGGATGCGCGCTTGGCGCGGGATGCCAGCGAGGGCAATCAACGAACCCTCCACGTGCGCATTGCCGACACCGGCGTGGGGATTCCGCCTGAGCAGCAGGCAAGGCTGTTTGAGGCGTATTCGCAGGCCGACGGATCCACCACGCGTGAGTTCGGTGGCACCGGGCTGGGCCTGACCATCTGCCAGGGCATGATCGGCGCGCATGGCGGCAGCGTGCAGGCGCTGCCGGGGCGCGACGGACGCGGTACCCTGATCCGCATCACCCTGCCCTTGCTGCACCCCCAACCTGCCGATGACAACGACGATTCCTGAGGCTTCCCACGGCGTGCCCCCGGCGCGCGTGCTGGTGATCGACGATGAAGCGCAGATCCGGCGCTTCCTGGAGATCAGCCTGCGCGCGCAGGGCTACCGCGTGTCCCAGGCCGCGACCGGCCAGGCCGGGCTGGAAGCGCTGGTCGGCGAAGGGGCGGACCTGGTGATCCTGGATATCGGCCTGCCCGACGGCAACGGCCTGGAACTGATCGAGGA